>MCHG01000112.1_pt1 | contig 47180 bp, 30 predicted proteins | sample 787351 | NCBI WGS metagenome assembly MCHG01 (sample SAMN05430296, study PRJNA330682) | permafrost metagenome | biome: Cold desert; feature: permafrost; material: soil; isolation source: enrichment culture inoculated with soil incubated with H2/CO2 at 20 degrees... ... | reverse complement strand
ATCTGGATGTGATCATCTTTTCCATCACAATTGAAGTCTCCGCTTCCATCTCCGGCAACATTTATCACTTTTGTACTCGGTCCGCCTAATACAGCAGGTACGGTTGTTAAAATAAGGCATGTTACCAGGAATAGGGTTCCTAGCTGTCTCTTTAGCATCGTATCACCTTTGGGTTGAATTTTTATAGGGATTTGAGTAAACTCAAAACTTTAGGATAGTTGTTACTTTCCCAAAGCTCCCAAAGTCGATACTGTTGTTGAAATAAGGTATGTTGTCAGGAATAGGGTTCCTAGCTTCTTTTAGGGTTCCTAGCTTCTTTTTTAGCATCGTATCGCCTTTGGGTTGGATTTTGATAGGGATTTGAGTAAACTCAAAAACTTTAGAGTAATTGTATATTTTTTCCCGAAGCCGGTACGGTTGTTAAAATAAGGCATGTTACCAGGAATAGGGTTCCTAGCTGTCTTTTTAGCATCGTATCACCTTTGGGTTGGATTTTGATAGGGATTTAAGTAAAAGCACAATTTTATAGGGTAATTGTAAACTTTTTCCCGGATATTTCTCAAAATTCCATATTACGTACTCGTAATAGTTTTTCCGAACTATCTAATTAGACTGAGTCTATACTGAATATCTAATCAGGTCGGCTCTATACGGTAATCCAAAAATTCCATATTACGTCTGCGTAATATTTTTGAACCTATCCAATTCGGTTCTCTGCGATTTATGTGGGGCGGACACGTTGCACACAGAGTCTCCACTCTCCAATCACTTTCTAGTAACTGGTCATTGGAGGTGGCCGGAAATGAGAAGCTTTGGCTTCTACCACTCAAAATCTGTTACTAACCATAGGATCTTACTCCTTCTGGTCAATACCTCCTATTTCACTAAATCACGGCTTTTAGTCAAATCAACTCTTTTTATGAAAAGTTTTCATTCACATGTTATTAACTTCTGAGTTGACATTCAAGGTTTATGTGGTCCTATTATAAAATATTTTTGGTATTTTAAAAATGAAATTTATAAAGTTTACTTTTATTTTTGATTTTTGCAGACATTTAGGGGGACAAAATGGCATAATTTTTGAATGATTGTTTTTTTTAGTTGAAACTATAAAATTATAAAGCAAAATTTAAGCTTTAAAAAAATTAGAAGCAAAATTAAATACATAGGTACATAAATATAGCCAAAAATAAAAATGAATTGAATCTAATAATCATGCCTCTAAGCTCAAAAACGCATCAAACAGGCATGGCGGTCAAAAAGGAAGATAACTTGGATATAATATTAGTATTTTTACTTCTTTATTCACCTGATCTCAGTTCATTTGAATAGATCTGAAAAAGTATATAGAAAAACATTTCAAAAGAATTCATTTATTCAGTTACGTGACTAAGATATAGATCAGAGATAAACATAGAGTGTTAGTTAAATCAAAATAATTTTCAAAAATTCGAATGAAAACACTTGAGGAACAAATAAAAAGTACAGGAAATTGCTGATGTGATAGACTTTCGGGATAAATATTTTAATTAAATATTTTCATAATTTAGCTTCTGAGAGAGTCTACTAAGATTCAAAGAGATATCATTGAATCCGGCGGATATTTATCAGTATGTGCAGAGAGCGCTGAAATTGGACGACCACCTTTTCCGCTTATTAGTCTTCTACTCGCTTAGCCTCTTCACTCCCTCGTTTGATATTGGTTTTTATTGATATTGGTTTTAATCCTTTACTTTCTTCTCCAGAAGTCCATAAACAGCAGGACTTTGAATCACTTCTCCTCGAACGTTGTAGCGGGAACCATGACATGGGCAATCCCAGGTCTTTTCAGCATCATTCCAGGAAACAAAACACCCCATATGCCTGCATGAGGGGTCGAGGGTATAGAGCGTTCCCTGCGGATCTTTATATGCTGCCACTTTTTTTCCTCCCATTTCAATAATAGCACCCTCCCCAAGAGCAAGTCGGGACGCTTCTTCCCGGATAGGAAATGGCTCGACAGTTTTGGATCTTGATGGATCATATACTTCAGTCCAGGGATTATCTCTGCCAAGAATTGTATCCGTAATTATCATGGCTGCAGCAGTTCCTGCCGTCATGCCCCACTTATTAAATCCGGTTGCCACATAGGAGTGTTCACTATCCGGGGTAATCCTGCCCATAAGCGGCACGCCGTCATTAGACATGACATCCTGCGTTGACCAATGGTTATCAATGGAACGTACAGTGTAAATCGATCTTGCCCATTCCTCAAGGTGCCTGTAGTGTTCCTTTGTAGGTACTCCATTTCCTGTGGGATGCCCATCTCCAACTACAAGTACCAGTTCGCCCCCGTCTGCAGGCTGCGAGCGGAGGGATCTGGAAGGACTTTCCGCATTTATGAACATCCCCTCCGGGAATGGCTCTTCAATGCGCACTCCAAGCACGTATGACATTGATTGGTGCAGCTTCTTGAATAACTCGCCTGGTTTATCCACAATCGGGAAGTGTGTTGCCTGAATCACATTCTCTGCTCTTACTGTTCCCTTATCAGTTTTTACAAAGACTGGATCTCCCCCTTCGATTCCCAATGCCCGAGTTTTCTCAAAGATATAGGAGCTGTCACCTTGAATTTCCCTGGCAAGGGCGCAAAGGTACTTTCTTGGATGGAACTGTGCCTGGTGGTTGAAACGGACTGCACCATATGCTTCAAAAGGCAACGGCAGGTTATCTTCAAATGAGGCTGAAAGCCCAAGGCTCCTGGCTGCCCGAACCTCGTTCAGTATCATTTGTGCGGAATCTTCAGAACCTGCATAGACGTATGAGGGCTTGATGGCAAAGTCACAGGATATGTCCCATGAGCGAACTATATACTCAATCCTCTCGATTGCTGCCTGATTTGATTCGGCGTACTGTTTCGCCTTTCCTCTACCTAACTCCGATATAAGCCTGTTATAGATCAGATTATGCTGGGATGTAATTTTTGCAGTTGTATAGCCGGTAGCCCCTTCTACGATTCTGTCTGCCTCAATTACTGCAACGGACACTCCCGCTTGTTTTAAAAGAAAGGCTGAAGTGATCCCAACTATCCCGCCTCCCAGAATCACCACATCCACTCGGGTATCTCCGGAGAGAGGAGGATAGTTTGATTTTGGAGTGGTTGCTATCCAGTAAGACTCTGCCCTTCCAGGCAGGGTGTTATCGCTTTCTATATGGTTTGCCATACTTCCACCACTTAAAATCTGAAGGGGTATCACTAGCTTAAGTCTTCTCATTCATGTGCCCTTTAGGCAGGAAACCACAGGAGCTCACTCACGTTTCGTACAACCCCTTGTTAATTTTACTCCCCAATACTCGTTCTCAAACAGATATTATAAAATAATCTAATTAGATATTATAAAAATCAATACTAACATTAACTCAGGTATTTTCCGTTTAATTAAGAGGTTAATTAAAACCGAAATTGAAATCTTAAATGAAAACCGGAATTGTAATTTGAAAACTGTTTTCCTTTAAACGAATTTTTTCAAACTAGTGCATCGATTCCAAAATAGGTCAATAATACATGTTTAAGTTGGGTCAAGGAGGATCAAGTTAAATACATCTTTTAGTTGGTCTCAAATGAGTATTTAACCGGGGTTATAATGACTTGATTGAATTTTTTCCTTGCCCTTCAGTGTTTTTCGTGGTTATAACTAAAGTTTTAAATATAACATTTTGATAAAACAAGCATTTTTGATCCATTGTACTTGCGTTCTTAACTATTATAATCCCCGAATTAGGTACCTTTTTTGGAATCGATGCACTAGCATCATTAGCCTTTAACTGTCTAAAGCACAAATTTGACCAATTTAGTAACAAATGGTTTTTCACCTCAAATGTGTATAGTCCTATATATCAGAACAAAGATAAAAAATAGTATAATAACTAAAATATACAATTTAAATTTTAATCTATTTACACTGCTCATTAAAGATAGGTATATCTCCGTCAAAGAAGGCGAGCCTCAAGAGGATAAATGAAAACAAAGATGGAGCAATTTCCGGCAACAAACCCTAATCCTGTACTCCGTGTGGAAAAGGATGGGACGGTTCTTTACTCAAATAAAGCGGGTGAGCCCTTACTGCATGAGTGGGGTGTGGGAGTCGGAGAAAAACTGCCTTCGAGTATCGGAGATTTTGTGCAAAGAGTACTTTCCCGGAATAGTCCGGAAAAAATGGAAGTTAAAGCGGGAAAAAGAGTATACTTAATTGTGTTTCACCCCTTAACCGAAGAAAAATGTGTGTGTATTTCTGGATTCGACTTAAGCTACCAGAAAGAGTTTGAGGCTAACCTTCAGGAAAGTGAAGTTCGGGAAATGGCTAACCTGGAGCTTGCCGACATCATTGATACCCAGGCGATCCAGTCCCTCATGGATGATTTTTATAAGCTTGTTCACATTCCCATTGGCCTAAACGATCTCAAAGGCAATGTTCTGGTAGGCGTTGGATGGCAGGATATCTGTACCAAATTCCATAGGGTTCATCCCGAAACCTGCAAGCACTGCGTAGAAAGCAACATAAAGCTATCTGCAGGCGTTTCCCCTGGAGAGTTTAAGCTATACAAGTGTAAGAACAACATGTGGGACATAGTGACTCCCATAATTGTGGGTGACCAGCATGTCGGCGATATCTTCGCAGGGCAGTTCTTTTTTGAAGACGAGCCTCTGGACTGTGAGCTTTTCCGATCCCAGGCTAGAAAATACGGTTTCAATGAGGAGGAATACATAGCAGCGCTTGAAAAAGTTCCACGGTTGAGCAAGGAAGCTGTTGACACAGGCATGTCTTTCTTTATGACGTTTGCCAACATGACCTCGCAGCTAAGCTATAGTAATATCAAGCTGGCCCAGTCGCTGGCGGAACGCGATACCCTGGTTAACGCGCTGCGGGAGAGCGAGAAACGTGAGAGAGCTCGCTCGGAAGAACTGGCAGCAGTATTGGATGCCGTGCCTGTCGCCGTGTATATAGCGCACGATCCCCAAGCGCTTCAAATAACTGGTAACCGTCTCTCCTACGAATGGCAACGGATTCCTGTGGGTACAAACTTTTCCAAGTCCGCTCCCGAAGGAGAGAGACCCGAGATGTTCAGGTTATTCAAGGACGGAGTGGAGATGCCCGCTACCGATATGCCGTCGCAGATGTCGGTTGCAGGCATAGAGGTAAACAACTGCGAGCTAGACATCATATCTGCTGACGGCAATATACGACACGTATTGGGTAACGCCAGACCCCTGCGTGACGAGCAGGGCAATCCACGCGGGGCTGTTTCTGCATTCATAGATATCACTAAGCGCAAAAAAGTAGAAGAAGCTATTAGGTTGTCAAATATTTATAATCGTAGCCTTATTGAAGCTAGTCTGGATCCTCTAGTAACCATCGGGCCTGACGGCAAAATTACGGATGTAAATGGCGCTACAGAACAGGTTACTGGATATTCCAGAAATGATTTGATCGGGACTGATTTTTCAGATTACTTCACTGAGCCTGAGAAAGCCCGTACAGGCTATCAGCAGGTATTCACAAGTGGCGAAGTTCGGGATTATCCTCTAGAGATTCAGCATAAGGAAGGACATATAATTCCTGTTTTGTACAATGCTTCAGTTTATAGAGACGAGAATGGTAGGGTTATTGGTATCTTTGCAGCTGCACGTGATATTACTGAGCGTAAGAAAGCAGAAGAAGCTCTAAAAAAAGCACATGAAAATTTAGAAAAACTAGTTGAAGAGCGAACAACCCAGCTTGAGAAGGCATATAACTCATTGAAAGAAAGTGAGGGCGGTCTTGCTGAAGCTCAAAAAATGGCTCATATTGGAAATTGGGAATGTGATATTGCAACTGATAAAGCATACTGGTCTGAAGAACTATATCGTATTTTTAAACGTAACCCGCAAGAATTAGCGCCAACTTTCAAAGAATATTTAAGTTATGTGCATCATGATGATCGAGACTATGTGGATAGTGCCCTTAAGAAAGCTATAAATGGAAAACCTTACAGCATTGATCAGAGGATTATCTTGGCTAATGGAGAAGAACGCACAGTCCATATACAAGCTGAAGTTGTTTTTGATAAGAAAAATATCCCTATTCGAGTGAAAGGAATAGTTCAGGACATTACTGAGCGTAAAAGAGCTGAAGAGAATATTCAGACGCTGGCAAATATTGTGGAATCATCACATGATTCTATTGTGACTGCATCTCTTGACGGTACTGTTACGAGCTGGAATAAAGAGACAGAGAGTATTTATGGTTATTCAGCTGAAGAAATTATAGGAAAAGATTCATCAATACTCGAATCGGATAATCTTAAAGGTGAAATAAAAAAGTTAATTGACAGGATTAAACAGGGAATAAAGATTAATAACTACGAAACTACGCGGTTAAAAAAGGATGGTACGTCAATAAATGTTTCATTAACTTTTTCTCCGGTTTTTGACATATCTGGAAAATTAACTGCTGTCTCGATCATTGGCAGGGATATCACTGAGCGAATTAAGGCGGAAAAATCACTGGCGAAAGCTGAAGCCGCCAGAAAAAAAGAAATCCATCATAGAATCAAGAACAATTTGCAGGTAATTTCTTCCCTGCTGGATCTACAGGCTGATAAGTTTGAGGATGAAAATGTTAGAGAGGCTTTCAGGGAGAGTCAGAGTAGGGTTGTATCTATGGCTCTCATCCACGAAGAACTCTATGAAGAGGAAGGGACTGATACACTAAACTTCTCTGAATACCTTAAAAAGTTGGCTGAAAGCCTTTTCCAGACTTACAGACTTAGTAGCAAAAATATCCACCTGAACATGGATCTGGAAGAAAATACATTATTTGATATGGATAATGCCGTTCCTTTAGGAATAATTGTCAATGAACTCGTTTCCAATTCCCTCAAACATGCATTTCCCGGCAGAGATAAGGGAGAAATCCGAATCGAACTCCGTAGAGAAGAAAACGGAGAATACAAAAAGGAAGGCTGTAAGAATACCAGTTTTACCCTGACCGTATCAGATAACGGCGTAGGCATTCCTGAAAACCTTGATATTGAAGATCTTGATAGCCTTGGGCTTCAGCTGGTAATAACCCTTGTAGATCAGTTAGAAGGAGAACTTGAACTGAAAAGGAATAATGGGACAGAGTTCACTATGAGATTCATTTTAACTGAAAAAAATAAACAAGCATCAGCGCCGTCCCCGCAACAATTATTTGAGTAATGCCGTTTGAACAAGAAGCGAAAAGAATGCTGGTTCCTTGCTTTTTCGAGTGAGTAATTTGGAGTTACTTTTTAAACATTTGTGTACATTATAATATCTGAAAATATTTAGAATGAAAAAGCACATTCTTGATCGATTCTTTTCTTATTGGTGTAGTCACTTTTCAACTTGATAATCATTATCAGCCCACAAAAAAGCGAAGAGATAAAATTATACAAACAAAGTGCTCTAGATTAAACATCTAAATATAGAATTTTATGAGTGCCTCGAAAATATAGAATTTTATGAGTGCCTTGAAATTTTTAATTGGGGGACCTTTTTTGTTTGGAAACAAATTTTCGCGTAAGTAATTTGATATAATTTAGGACATTATTGAATGTTGACACTCAATACAAATCTTTGAATACTACCTCTGCTTGGTGTCGGAAAATATCAACTATTGAGTTGATTGAAGACCTAGTTCACCCTATAATTTAATGTTTCAATCAAATAATTCAACGGTCACTGAATTATGGGACATTGTCCATAAAATATTCATTATATAATTAATGTATATAAAATCATTTTTCAAAATTCGATAAATATAACTTAGGAATGGTTAAAAAATAACTCCAAGTTTTCACTTTGGGAATGGCTCTATAATTCCATTTCCCCAAATAAACATCAAAGACAATATCGGTAACAGAAATACTTGAAATTATAGTTTCATCATTCCTTAGTACATCGATTCCAAAGCGTGTTTATAACACCCTAAGGCAACGAGTTTTTTGCCTTTGTATCCTCAAAGATTTTATTTTTCAGGAAGGGGTCTTGAAGCAAAGAAAAATGAAGTGATAATCTTATGGGGAGTTCTTGGACAAGCCCTGCTGGGATCTAAAATAAGTGATAAGATCAAAGGGCTTGATAAATTCAAAGAGATGTATCCGGAAGGAATAATAGGAAATGGATAATGGACAGTTTCAAGGTGAAAAACAGTGGTTTGGTTTGATTGGATTTTATTGGCGTTCAAACAAGAACGAGGGACTGTCAAAAATTTAAATTATGAAGAAGAGATGGAAAAACTCAATGAACTGAAAAAACAGCAGCTGGATGAAAAACAATGTCAGTATTCGGCGAACTCGTAATCAGATTATCGGCGATATGAAGCCCTGCACAAGAGGCAGCGAGTTTTTGCCTTTGTATCCTCAAGTAGGTGAAGATGCATATGAGGAAAAACGTTAGAAATTCAGGTATTGATATTATCGGAGACGTGCCGTGGGGAACGCACTTCTGCCAATTCTACCAGACAAAAGAGGATTTAGCAGACATACTGGTTCCTTACTTTAAAGCAGGGTTGGAGAATAACGAGTATTGTCTCTGGATCACGTCACAACCCCTAGAAGTAGAAGAGGCAAAAGAAGCCTTGAGAAGTGCTGTTTCTGACATTGACTTTTACCTGGAGAAAGGGCAAATTGAAATTATTTCCTACATTTTCTGGTGTGTAAATGGAGGCATTTACAATCCTGAAAGGGTCATGAATGGCTGGTTTGAAAAACTCAATCATGCCCTGGAAAGTGGCTATGAAGGGCTGAGGCTGTCAGGGAATACTTCCTGGTTGAAAACAGAGGAGTGGGATGATTTTGTTGATTCTGAGAAAAAAATAGATTCTAGTATCGATAAATACCGAATGATAGCTCTGTGCACATACCCTCTCAGCAAGTGCGGCGCAAACAAAATTATCGACGTGATTATCAACCACCATTTTGCTTTGATCAAAAGGAAAGGGAAATGGGAAAATATAGAAAGTTCCAAGAGGAAAAAAACAGAAGAGAAAATTCAGATACTGTTGAATGCTGTGGAATCATCAGACGACGCTATTGTAACTAGGTCTCTTGAGGATATTATTATCAGCTGGAATAAGGGAGCAGAGCAGATTCATGGTTATTCAGCTGAAGAAATTCTGGGAAAACACATATCAATACTTGAACCGGATAATCTTAAAGGGGAAATGAAACAGTTTTCTGAAAAGATTAAACAGGGAAAAAAGATCCAGCACTACGAAACGTCACGGTTAAAAAAGGATGGTACAATAATAAATGTTTCAGTAACTCTTTCTCCAGTTTTTGACGCATCTGGAGAGCTTGTGGCTATCTCAGCTATTGCTAGAGATATTACTGAGCGAATCAATGCGGAAAAATCCCTGGCAAAAGCTGAAGATGCCAGAAAAAAAGAAATCCATCATAGAATCAAGAACAACTTGCAAGTAATCTCTTCCCTTCTGGACCTACAGGCTGATAAGTTCGAGGATGAAAATGTTAGAGAGGCTTTCAGGGAAAGTCAAAGCCGGGTACTCTCGATGTCTCTTATCCATGAAGAACTCTATAAAGGGGAAGAAACCGATACATTGGACTTTTCGGCATACCTTCAAAAATTAGCTGAAAACCTTTTCCAGACTTACAGTCTTAGTAGTCAAAATATCCGTCTGTACGTGGATCTGGAAGAAAATGCATCCTTTAATATGGATACTGTAGTCCCGTTGGGGATAATTATTAACGAACTCGTTTCCAACTCCCTCAAACATGCATTTCAGGGGAGGGACGGAGGAGAAATCAGAATCAAACTCCGTAGAGAAGAAAACGGAGAATGTATAAACAGCATAGAAGACGGCAAAGGCGAATGCTGTAAGAGTATCAGTTTCATTCTCACAGTTTCAGATGATGGGATAGGTATACCTGAAAGTCTTGATTTGGAAAATCTTGAGACTCTTGGGTTTCAGCTGATAGCTTCCCTTGTAGACCAGTTAGATGGGGAACTTAAACTGAAAAGGAACAATGGGGCAGAATTCACTATAAGGTTCACAGTAACAGAAATGGATCAAATTGCGTGCTGTCACCCCGCCCTAAACAGGCTGTCCGACAATTCAATTTTAGGGTAAAAAGATGACAAAAAGAAGTATTTAAGATCTTTAAATTGAAAAAAGAGGGGAAAACGTTGAATATTGTACAAAAAGCGCCTGTGTTATCTCAAGGTGTGTCCAAACTCCAGACCCCTTAGTAGTAATTTCCGTTGCTTTTAAGATAGTTTATATATATCTACTCTTTAAACTAAATATATGGAGGAGGGTAAGATCAAGAACACAATAACGAGAAGTTTCGAGCTTCAGGATTACAAAATAGATGGGACTGAACTTTCCGGCTTCTGGGCAGATTTACAGAGCAAGGAAGAACTGGTAGTTGAGGTAAACTACAGCCCCGAAAGTAAAGAGACCTTCAGTCCGGAAGAGACAGAAAATCTTATCAGGCAGGTATGCAGGAAATGTGACAGTTTTGAGGCTAAACTTCCAGAAAACATAAAATGCGAAGTAACCTTCAAAAACTTCGAGAAAAAGGTTTACAAAACCGGCCAGTCCGACTTTAAGCTGGAGCCCAAAAAGCTGGAAGAACTTCAGGCTGCTTACCGTTTTTATGTTGAATATTATGTCTAATCCATTTTGATTCAGCTTACCAGCGCGAATCTTCACTTGAACTCGCAGAAAATGGCGGGCAGGGAAATATTTGATTCATCTATGTGACTAGGCCAACATAGAAAAACTGTAATTTTGTAATTCTGAAACATAAGTAAGTGATAAAAATGTCTGGCCACTACAACCTCGTCTCCTGGAACGTAAACGGCCTTCGGGCTGCAGTCAAAAAAGGCTTTCTTGATCTTTTGCTGGAGCAAAAGTTTGATACTGTCTGCATCCAGGAAACTAAAGTCTCTTAGGAGAAACTTCCTAGGGAAGCAAAAAATATTCCAGGCTACTATAACTATTTCGTTTCAGCAGAACAGAACGGCTACAGTGGAGTAGGAGTTTTTTCGAAGAGAAAGCCCCTTAATGTTGAAACCAGCATGGGAATCGAGAAATTTGACAGAGAGGGCCGTTTCCTCAGGGTCGATTACGACGATTTCATCTTAATGAATATATACTTCCCTAACGGCAAAGCCTCTCAGGAGCGCCTGGACTACAAAATGGACTTTTACTATTCCTTTTTTGACTACGCAAACGACCTCAAATCCGAAGGCAAGAAGCTTGTCATCTGCGGGGATGTAAATACTGCCCATAAAGAAATCGACCTTGCCCGCCCCAAACAAAACGAGACTGCTTCTGGTTTCCTTCCCGAAGAACGCGCCTGGATGGACAGGTTCCTTGCTGCCGGATATATCGATACCTTCCGCATGTTCAATAGCGAAGCTGGAAACTATTCCTGGTGGTCAATCAGAACAGGCGCTCGTAACAGAAATGTCGGCTGGCGGCTGGACTACCTTTTCGTCAGTGAAAACCTTCGAGAAAATGTAAAATCTGCCCCTATTTATAGCGAAATCACAGGCTCAGATCACTGCCCTGTAGGGCTTGAAATTGAATTTCCTGTTGATGTTTAATTTCAAGATTTTACTTTTTTTGACTTTAGTTTCTAACATAAACGTTTGCACTCAACTCGCTTTCTATCTTGTAATCGTGGAATATCTACAGGCAGGAAAATCCAATCAAAGTTGCACTGGCGCATCCCGCAGCAAGCGGGGTATTCGACTGAAATCAAGCTCTCTTTGAGGAAGAGCCGGACAACCCCATATATGAGATAAACCAGGCGGAAACATTTGAGAAGTATGCAAAATTGCTCTCGAAACTGGGCAGGAATGAAGAAGTGGAGGATTACATCATAAAATCAAACGAAATATACAGGAAACTGGCTGAAGAGGATAGCAGCGAAGGAGATATTGACGAAGAGGATATTTAAGAAAGGTTTTGACACCCTAATTGCGATTCGGGAGCTCGCTGTGCCTCCGTGCTCCCCGAATTAAAAATCACAATACTGCTAAAAACTAATTCCTATCGTCATTTTTTTATACTATTAATTACATATTCACGAATGGTCCATAGGGTCAGTCCCTGATGTATAAAGAAGACGTACAAAGAAGGTATGTAACTTAAATAGGTAGTAACTTGAGTAAGTAGTAACTTAACTGAGTAATGACTTAAATGAGTAGTAACTTAAATAGGTAGTAACTTGAGTAAGTAGTAACTTAACTGAGTAATGACTTAAATAAGTAGTAACTTAACTGAGTACAGAACTAAATTACATAAAATTGGACCAGGCCTTATGGATCACTTTGAATCACTTTGAATCACTTTGAAAGACTCTAAAAGGCTTTTGCAGTAAACCTATTTTTCATTTTAACTTAATTCTAGTTTTAGATTGTTTCAGATTTTCTGTTTGTTTTAGCCCGCAGACACTGACGGTTATCTCCGGCTTTCAAACTCCCGATTTCTCAAGTCAACTGCCATCGACATTTCTAAAAATGCCATGAATAATGCTTTGAGACCTGAATGACGCGTTTTTAAGCCTTGAAGGTTCCAGTTTTTTATGATATCAGTTTTTGATAGTATTCCACTGGCAATTGCTTTGGTTATGGGTATCGCATCCATAGCCTTTATAAAATCTTTTGCTGATTACATTATTATGCCTATCATCACACCTTTTATCACTGGGGGTATGAAAGACTGCAACTCTTAATATCGGGCCAATAGTTCTGGGCTCCTGGTGGTACTATGCATAAAACTTACAGAGAGTTTAATGGTAAAACGTATATGCTCGATGAGTTTAGCTATTTCGGGCTTGAAAAATCCGATGCCGAGAAAAGAAAAGCTATGTTGAAGAAGAGTGGGCTTGGAGCCAGATGCATAAAAAAGGCAAATGGCAAATACGTAGTATACCGCGAATATCCTGGCGATATTAATTCAGAAGATGGCTCTTCGTTGTTTCGAGTGGGTTGAAAATAATTGCTTAGTTATAAAATTTCCAAGTAATAAAAGGAACATATAGCTGAGATGTGATTTTCAACAACAAATGTTTCTAAATCTTATACATGTTACATTTAGTAAATGAGCCGAGCCCAAATCAAAATTTGTTTTTTGAATTTCATCTTTTGAGTAAACATTTGACTTTCTGATCATGAATAAGTCCTATCAAATAATGGGTCGTGTCCGCGAATTACTGAAAACCGCGGGCACAAGAATCTCCATGCATTTGAGAAAAATGCATGGATAAGTACTCGTTTTTTCTGAATTGATCAACAACTCACGGACACGACCCTATCTTGTAGTCATGGAAAATCGACAGGCAGGAAAACCCAATCAAGACACTCCATAACCGCTGAAAATGCGGAAAGCGCAAAAAAACTGTAATTTTGCAATGTAGTCTTTCAATTAGTTCGCTTGTCTGAAAACCAAGCGGTTTTACGATTGGTGATAAAAGATCGATAATTTGGGGCAAGTACTTTTGAGCTAAGCATTGAAAAAAAGCATGAACAGGTGGAGACAAATTTCCTTCACCTGTTTATTTACGGAAATTCAAGTGTCCTCTTGAATTCAGATTTTTCCTTAATTTTTCCTTATATAGTAACGTTTTCTCTGGCCCACTTCGCGCCTTCTTCAAGCACCTGCTGGTTGAATGCGATAACCTTGGGTTTGCCTGCGAAGTTCTCAGCAAGAGCTTCCTTGAAGGCTTTCTCTTCCAGACCCGTTGCTTTAAGACCCATAAGGACTCCGAGCATGAAAGAATTAGCAGCTTTCTCAGAGCCGGCTTCCTTGGCTTTTTCAGTTGCAGGGACTGCAATGGCTTTTACACCCGCAGGCGTTTCGGCTTCGCCAATCGACGATTCATAGAGGATAAAGCCTCCTTCTCTAACTTTCCCTTCAAATTTTTCAAGCGAGGGACGGTTCATGGCTACCAGGATGTCCGGGGTGTATACAGTAGGCGAACCTATGGGCTGGCCTGAGATCACAACTGAACAATTGGAAGTTCCTCCGCGCTGTTCCGGACCATAGGACGGGAACCAGGAAGCATTGAGATTTGCCTTTACTCCGGCCTGCGCCAGTATAATGCCCATGCTAAGAACCCCCTGCCCACCGAAGCCTGCAATCTTGGTCTGGATAGGAGCAAAGTCCTTTCTGGCAGGTTTTTCTTCGGTATCCTTTTCGATGCCGTAAAGTTTCTCCAGGGCTTCAGTTGTAAAGTCACTGACTCCACGATGGAGAACTTCGGCTTCTTGAGATGTATCCCTGAAATTCTTGAGAGGGAATTCCTTTTCCATTTCTTCATTAATGAAACTGATAGACTGCTTTGCATCCATCTTGAGATTAGTTGGGCAGGCGGCAAGGACTTCTACAAAAACGTATCCTTTGCCGTCACGCTGAATCTCAAGCGCTTTTCGCACGGCTTTTCTGGCTTTTCGTATATGAGAGATGTCAGAGACGGAAACTCTTTCAATAAAGACCGGCGCCTTCAGGTTGTCCAGTAACTCGCACATATGGAGAGGATAGCCTGCAAAACGGGGATCTCTACCATCCGGGCATGTAGTGGTCTTTTCGCCCACAAGGGTTGTTGGAGCCATCTGTCCGCCTGTCATTCCGTAAACCGTATTGTTTACGAAAAAGACTGCAAGCTTTTCGCCCCTGTTTGCTGCCTGAAGAGTCTCGTTCAGGCCAATGGATGCGAGATCCCCATCGCCCTGATAGGAGATTACCACTGCATTTTCTTCTGCCCTTGAGACCCCTGTCCCTACAGCAGGGGCACGGCCGTGAGCAACCTGGATATTGCCTGCATCAAAGTAATAGTAAGCAAAAACCGCACAGCCTACCGGACTTATCATGACTGTCCTGTCCTGAATCCCGAGGTCTTCTATTGCTTCGGCAATAAGCTTGTGCAGAACTCCATGCCCGCAGCCAGGGCAGTAGTGGGTGGCTGTCGGGGCTGCCCCTCCTTTACGGGGGTATTCTGCGTACAGGGCTTTTGGCCTTCCGATAACTTTTTCTCCATTAATAATTTCTGCTGCCATTTTCATGCCTCCCCTGCAATTTTTCGAATCTTGTCCATGATCTGGTCAAGAGTGATCAGGTTCCCTCCCATGCGGTTTACCAGCTCGACAGGTTGTGAGCAGCCTATTGCAAGCCTGATATCATCCTTCATCTGCCCATTACTCATTTCCACGGCTATGAAAGAGCACCCCTTATCTGCCAGGGCTTTCAACTCTGCCTCAGGGAACGGGAAAAGAGTTTTCGGCCTGAAGAGCCCTACTTTGATGCCTTCCTGCCTGGCAAGGTCTGTAGCTGACCTGCAAATTCTGCTGCTAATCCCATAGGAAACGAGGACAATTGAGGCGTCATCTGTCAGGTATTCCTCATAATCCACCTCATTCTGCTTGATCAGTTCATACTTTGCCTGCAGCTTTTCATTGAACCTCCCAAGTTCATCAAAGTCCAGGAAGATTGAAGTAATCAGGTTAATCCTGGTTTCGGCTGTACCGTTGACCGCCCAGGTGGTATCGATCTCCGGAACAGTAGCTTCCTTTGGGAACTCGAGAGACTCGATCATCTGTCCGAGCACACCATCTGCGAGCACCACAGCAGGATTTCGGTATTTGAAAGCAAGTTCAAAGGCTTTCATAGTGAAGTCGCACATTTCCTGCACAGAATTTGGGGCAAGCACGATAGTTTTATAGTTCCCGTGCCCTCCACCTTTTACTACCTGGTTATAATCCGCCTGTTCCGGCCCTATATTTCCGAGGCCAGGACCTGCACGCATGATATCTACAACTACGCAGGGAAGTTCTGCGCCAGCAAGGTAGGAGAGTCCTTCCTGCATCAGGCTGATTCCGGGTCCTGAAGACGAAGTTATGACTCTGTGCCCTGCAGATGCTCCTCCATACACCATATTAATCGCTGCTTCTTCAGATTCTGCCTGGACAAACTTTCTTCCTATCATCGGGAAATACTTGGATGCATCGTGCAGAATCTCACTTGCCGGGGTTATGGGATATCCAAAAAAACAGTCACATCCGGCATAAAGTGCACCGACGACTATAGCTGAGTTGCCTTTTACAAGTTGTGTTGCCATCTTTTTCCTCCTTTTCTGCTTTACTTTGCTTCCTCGTCTTTCAACGGAATATGAATCTCGATTGCAAGAGGTTCAGGGCAGGTATAATAGCAACTCGCACAACCTGAGCAGCCCTCTCCTTTATACTCTATATAATTGTAGCCTCGAGCATTCAGGTTTTCACTCATGAAAAGTACTTCTTTGGGGCAGGCTAGAAGGCAGCGTCCGCAGGCCTTGCACTCCAGAGTGTTGATTACAGGATATGGTTCTTTTTTATCAGTCTTAGACATATGGGGGTCCTCATTTGTTTATTTTCAGTCGCCTTCAGGGCTCTTTTCCCATCTCGGCCCATCCCCGTGCTTAGGGCCTTCGGATTTTTGTGACAGAAAGAAGAGTCTTCCTTTACCAAGTGGTTTTCTGAAATCGCCTATTTGTTTATATACCGTGTATTAATTGAAGAATTAAGATAAGGCTATAAAGTAAGTCCAGAACTGTATGTTTTCAGAGCAAACTTTTCAGAAAAAGTTTAAGGTATTTATTTCTTTCTTTTTTTTCTTTTTCTGATTTTGTCGAAGATTTTCTCCGGATGTTTTCATTCTTTTTAATGACAGTACGTGATGAATCTGGTTCCTCAAGTACTCTCCGGTTCTTATCGCGGGTATTAATGGTCGCCTTATCATCATTATATGAAGTGAAGATATCCAGGCTCATAATTGAAGTGATTTACTTATCAAAACTATAAAAATATTATATTTTATTATATCCCGATGGGATTATATTAATAAATATTACATCTAGAATTTTTTTGTGAGGATACCATTGTTTTTAAAATTAATAAATAGTCACTGAACCTGTGTAAATGCTTACTCCCGATAAATTGGAATTTCTGGCTTCATAGATTCATTAAACTCTTCTATTGTGTACAAAATATTAAAATTATAAGTTAAGTTATAACACAGAAAATCTATTCTTCTTGAAATTATATAATTTATGTGTATATTTGAGAATAGGAATTGAGAGAATGGTATCTATTTGAAAACAACCAATTTAACTACTGAATTTATTCGAAAAGTTTTTCAGTAACATCTTCAATATACTTAGTATAAAATTAAAACTGTGGTTTGAGATTTACATGTTTTTTGAGTCCATGCTGGTTAAATACAGAGATTATCTAAAGCGGTCTTATGGAATCCTGGGATTTCTACAAATAGCCGAAAGATTTGCCTTTTTTTTCTTATTACTGATTTTATTTAATGGGTATGAATTTGCTTACTTTTTCCCTGGACTTAATACATTTATTAAAACTCAGACTTATGTTGAACCTTACTGGTTTAATATTATCCTGATGGCTGCGGGAGCAGTGATACTTACTTTTCTTCTTGTTATCGCTTGCAAACTACGCAGCAAAAAAAGAGAATTTAACCTGATAAATACACTTGAAGGAAATTTTCCCGGACTCAGGACAAAACTAAGCACAGCATACGATAACAAGCAAAATCTCAATATAGTTACGAAAAAACTTTTTGAGGATATGCAGAAACAATTAACTGACATCAATATAAAAAGACTGGCCCCGCGAAATCAGATATTCAGGACGTTTGTAATATTTCTGATATTTAGCGGAGTGATTATTTACTGCATAAATCAAGGTTTCAGCTTTGATATATCTCCCAGCCGGTTAATGGAGAAAGTCCCGAATTTACCTGATGGCACAGCATCCGGCAAAGAAGAAGAGAAAGCTCCCCAGGAGACTAAGTACAACGTAGACGCCGTCATAACAAAAAATGGAGAAAAAATTGAGATGGAGATCAATCCAACCCTCGGACTTGGATTTACAAACCAGATCGATACGGATACAACTAATAAATTAAGTGGAGGCTCAAACAGCTCCAATAAAGAACTAAGGTATAGTCAAACTTATTCAGAAAACCTTCCTGAAGAATATGAGCCCCTGATAAAGCAATACTTTGAGAAGCTCTCTTCTTAAAAAATGGATACGGAAAGGATGATGCTCATGTCTACTTATACAATTTTGAAAATACACAATATTGCTCTATTAAAGACTGTGTACTGTTAAAGACTGTGTACTGTTGGAGATGCTAAAAGCTTTTTTCCTGAAGTTGAAAGACGAATGCAGCATTTTGAACTCATGAGTTTAGCTGCCAAATAAATTCAACGCGAAGTTTCACAAATACGGGTTCAAGCAACAGCATTAATGTCAAATAAACTTTTAAAAAACATTGCAAGTATTAAAAAATATCGAATGTTAACCAGGTTATAGACTGTTAGCCAGGTTGATAGACTGTTAGCCAGGTTGACCAAAACCAAATTTCCGAATTTACTATAAAAATGAATGGAGCTTAATATGAAAGAAGTACAGGAAATTCAGCTTGAAGACTCGGAACTTAATCTAAAACCTACCTATGAAAAAGCCCCTACGATTTTTGAACTTATCTTTAAAGAAATCGGCAACTCTATCGTCGGCCAGAAGGAAATGATCAGGCAGATCCTAATAGCCATGCTGTGTGAGGGGCATGTTCTGGTCGAAAGCAATCCCGGACTGGGTAAAACACTGACCATATCTACCATTTCTCAGATAATGAACATGAAGTTTAGCAGGATACAGTGTACACCCGACCTGATGCCTACGGATATCACGGGAACTGACATAATTGAAGATGACGAGAGAGGCTCCAAACACTTCAAGTTTAAGCAAGGTCCCGTCTTTGCAAATATTGTCCTGGCGGATGAGATCAACCGTGCGTCACCGAAAACCCAGTCTGCAATGCTTGAGGCGATGCAGGAAAAGCAGGTAACTGTGGCGAATACGACATACTTACTGGACAAACCCTTTTTTATCCTGGCAACCCAAAACCCGATTGAGATGGAAGGGACCTTCACTTTGCCCGAAGCCCAGCTTGACAGGTTTTTAATGAAAATCAATCTGAGATATCCAGACAAAGAAGAAGAGTTTGAGATTGTAAATAGATATGCGGAAGCTTTCAGGCCAACTGTTCAGAGATGCATAGAAAAACAGACTTTCCTCGAATTGCAGCAGGTCACTCGAAGGATTCCGATTTCCAACAAACTCAAGAGGTATGCAATCGATATCGTGAACCAGACCCGGAATATGCCGGAAATGATCGAGTCAGGTGCATCCCCACGTGCCTCAATAGCCCTGATCCTCTGTGCAAAGGCAAATGCATTTCTTGACAACAGAGGGTATGTCGACAAAGAGGATATCGACTCTATGGTTCTTCCTGTCCTTCGTCATAGAATCATTCTATCGTTTGACGCTGCACGGAACAATGTTACCAGCGATAAAATTATACAAAAAATCCTGGAAGATAAAAAACAACTACATGACCTCAGCCAGTGATAAAACATGGTTGGAGGCAGTGATAAAACATGGCTGGCGCAAAAAATAAGATAGATACATCGTTCCTGACTCAGCTCGATAAATACACACTCCCCCTCAAGAATAGAGTAACAGCAGTGCACGCAGGCAATCATACCTCCACAAAGAAGGGGTCTGGGCTTGACCTTGTAGACCACAGAAAATACAATCCTGGAGATCCATTGAAAAAAATTGACTGGAATCTCTATGCGCGTACTGAAAAACTGTATATACGCAGATTCGAAGAAGACAAAAACCTGAATATGGTCATACTACTAGACGCCAGCAGCAGCATGCTCTTTCCGGAGAGTAACCCGAATAAATTCGAATACGCATCGACGATAGCCATTGGAGTCTCTTATATCGTAATGAGATACAACGACCAGTATATGATTGCAACATTTGCGGATAATGTTGACTATACTAAAGCCCACAAAGGAAGAGATGAATTCCTCCGGACTATCGACAACTTGTCCACAATTTCCGTTAACGGAAAGACGAAACTTGCCGACTGTGCAGACGTTCTATATTCCAGAATAAAATCAAAATCGATGGTCTTAATAATTTCAGATTTTCTGGATAACCTTGATTCCATTCGACATGCTGTCCACAGGCTGTCCAGACATGAACTTATCCTTGTGCATCTCTATGACGAAAACGAAATTAACCTGCCTGAAACCGTGGACGGCATAGTCAAATTCATTGACAGTGAAACAAACGAAGAAGTCAGCATCTCAGTAGGCCCTCAGTTCAAAAAAGAATATGTCGAAGAATACGGGAGACATATGGCTGAACTGGATAAAATCGCATACGACTTCAAAATTCCATTTTTCAATATTAGCATCCAGAACCAGCCCATGGATGCTGTTCTTACAATCATAGGTGAAAGGTGATCCTGCCTATGGACTATGAATTTCCCCTGGGTTTGGCCGCACTTGCAGGCATAATTCCCCTTATAATAGTATATTTACTTAAACCCCGGCCAAAACAGGTAATCTTACCTTCTTTAATGTTCATCCAAAAAATAGGTCAGAATGTACTCGATTCCAGGCGCAAAATCACAAAAAAAATAACAGATCCGCTTTTCTTCTTACAGCTACTCGCCTTGATCCTTGTATCCATTGCCATTGCAGGCCCTGTGCTTGATGATATTTCTGAGAATTCAAAAAAAGTTGTAATTATAATAGACTCGTCCTCCAGCATGACCGTGCCCGATCGGATCAACAATGCCAGATCCGCAGCAATAGAGAGCCTGGGAGAAGAAAACACAATCATTGCTGCAGAAAGCATTCCTGTGGTACTTGCAAAGGCGGTCGATGCAGCAAATGCAAAAGAACTTATCAGCAGCATGAAAGCCAAAAATACCCCCTCCGATGTGCCAAAATCTATTCTGACAGTTGTAAACGATAAAGAAAACAAGGACTCAAGAATTGTAGTCATATCTGATTTTGAAAACTGGGTAGGAAGGACACCTGAAACATACATTAAAATCGCTAACGCTCAAAATATGCAGCTTGAATTCTTGCAGGTAGGCAGGCCGACTCCAAACTATGCAATCGTAAACGGGTATTTGAAAGACAGAAACGATGGGACATATGAATATACATGTACTGTCAAAAATTTCAACAATAAGAGTGCAAAGCTCGATGTTCAAATGGAAAGTAGGTCAGGCATGTTTTCAACTCAAAAAGTAAGCAATTCGATATCTCTTGATGGGTTCGGGACTCAGCAAATTAAATTTTCCAGTATTCCTCAGGGTACATCGACGGTGGAAATTCTCAATAAGGATGCAGTGCCCTGTGATAATCTCGCCCACATTTCCATTCCTGAAGTTACGCCAAAAAAAATCCTCATATTAACAGACCTTGACCCGGCTGTCAGCAAATCCCCGGTTATAACAGCATTATCTTTGATGCCTGACACTCTCGTCGATGTACGGTATGACCTTCCGGACGATTTTGCAAAATACGATACTTTTGTTATAGATTGTGAGCATAAACCGCTGTCAACTTCTACTGTCAGAAAAGTCGTTGCTAATGCGAAAAACGGGAAAGACCTGATAGTCATAGGAAACGGATGCCTGTATAATTCTTCGGAAATGCATGGACTTTATCCTGTCCTTCCTGTAAACATAGTCTCAATCAAAGAAGACAACAGCCATTCAATTGAGACAGCAGGAAGCGGGAAGCATATTTTTAAGGATATTTCGTTTAATGAGGTATATTTGCACAGGTACCTTGTTGCTGTCCCGCGTGAAAACACATCGGTACTTGCCGAAATCGATGGAGTTGGACCTGTTGTCTGTACATGGAATATTAACAATGGGACAACGACTTACGTTGGGCTAAGTGATAATGTTGAAAACGAAGCCTGGAACAATTTCCCTACTGTTCCCACATACCCAGTATTCTGGGCAAAGCTTCTCAAGTATATGTGGGGAATTGATGATATCAGTGAGACAAATGTAAACACAGGCAGATACCAGGCATTTGACCAGGATACCAGAATCAAGACCCCTGCGGAAACAATCAGTAGTAAATTCGTTTATTATGACGAATGCGGACTATACAACCTGAACCAGAAAACTGTCGCTGCTAATCTCTATGATTCAGCTGAATCAAACACATTTACGGAAAAAAGATTAAATCTGGAAGGTGAGAACGCAGAAATCCAGAGCGGAAATCTGCATACCAGATCTCCGGATAAAGTCCGGAAATACCTTATTTACGCCCTCCTGCTTCTGCTTTTTATTGAAAACATAATCATGTTCAGGAGGAAAATCATATGAGCTTTGATTTTCTATATAAAACCGAGTTAATGCTCCTGATTCCTCTGGCAATTTTCGTACTTATGGGGTTGAGAAAAAAAGCCAGTAAAAAACATCTGTTTTTCCATGCGCTTGTTGCATTCCTCCTGATTTTAGCGCTTGCAGCTCCTTATTCTGCAGAGATAACTTCCCCGAAAACCAATCAGTCCAGGATAACTATAATTTCCGACGAAAGCACAAGTATGGAACTGCTTCAGAAAGGGATTCCGGAAAATATATCAGAGAAACTCAATAGTAAAGTCCCTATTACGGTTACCACTATCTCCGGATCGCATACATCTCTGGGAGATACTATTATTCAGCAGGCTTCACCTGACAATTATGTGCTTGCAGTATCAGATGGTCAAAGCAACTCCGGGACTTCAATTGAAGATGCACTCTCCTACTGTTACAAGAACAATTTTCCGGTAGCAGGACTTATCCCGCCTACGCTCAAGGAAGACCTCAGCTTAGAAATTGAAGGTGAAAATGAGCTTGTAATCGATAATGAAGCTTTTTTCAATCTTAATATCCGAAAATCAACTGAAAACAAAATGAGTTATCAGGTTAGAGTCACAGTAGACAACCAGCAGGTAATGGAAAAGGAAATTACTCAGACCGGAAGATTAGAAAGTATTAACCTTAACTATACGTTCAAAACACTGGGGCCTCATACAGTTAAAGCAACCCTGCATCCTGCAAGCATAAGTGTAAAAAGTCTGGATTATTTTGAGAACAACAACCAGTATATGAAATGCGTATACGTAACCCCAAAACCCAAGGTACTTTTTGTTACGAATGAACCGGATTCGCCTTTAGCAAATATATTGAATAAAGTTTATGATGTACACTCTGCCAGGTCATATGATTCCCTCGAAGGTATCGATGCAGTCATAATCGACAACCAGGCTGCTTCGACAATTTCAAATTCGGAAGTAGAAGCCCTGAGAAAATATATCATTAATGGGGGAGGCTTGATAGTTGTTGGCGGAGACGCCTCTTTTGATTATCCGGCGCAGAATACGTATCAAAACACAAAATTTGAAGAGGTCCTCCCTGTCATATCCAAACCTTCCAGCTGGAGGGGCGGCAGGAACATAGTTCTTATGCTTGATGTTTCGCCCAGCACCCTGCAGAGCAATAATATCGGAGGGCGCGTTTTAGACGATATACTGTCCAATGCAATTGTCCTTCTTGAAAGCAGCCTCTTAAAAGATGCAAGAGTGGATGTAATCACATTCGGGAGCAAAGGACAGGATATTACAAACGGTTTTGTGGATATGTCCAAAGAATCAAACAGATTGTGGCTTGGTAGTGAGATTAGCAAAATCAATCCCTCTGGAGACTCAACGTCTCTTGAACAGGGATTATTAACTGCTCGCAGGCTTCTTGAAACGCAGAACAGGAGTGCAGAAGCTGAAGTTGTGATCGTTTCCGATGGCGGAATCGGCAATATAGGTGGAGGAGATAACAGATTCGAGCGAGCAGTTAATTGTGCAGCTTCTCTCCACGAAAGCGGGATAGGCATTCATTTTGTCCATATACACGCCCCCAAAACAGATAGCCGGGAGGTCACTCCCAACGGGAAATACTACACCGAGATCCTGATGGAAAACATAAACTTGCCCAAAAACTACAACAGGATAGAACCGGGGCAGCGAGTAAATGTCAGCTTTTCCGAAAAACAGGAAGAGTCCAAGAATAAGGAAGAAAACTATTCAAGCGGTTCACTGACAATCTATGATCCTAAGCATTTTATCACCAGAGATATTTCTGAAATAAATCATGACCTTCTAGGCTATAATGAAGTAACCCCTAAGCCTGAGGCAAACCGCCTTGTAATCACGAGACTCGGTAAACCCGTAATCACAGTCTGGAGGCTGGGCCTTGGCCGCGTTGCTGCAATTACAACTGATAATGGCTACAGTCACGGTATTCCATGGGCATCCTCTCTGTATTCAGGAAACGACAGCCTGATAGTTACAAGAACTCTAAACTGGGCAGTTGCAGATACTGAAACATCAGAGAATATTCAGCTAAAAGTCCCTGACCTTAAAGTAAACCAGCCAGGAAGGATCCTTATCACTACGAAAAAAGGAGGAGCTCCTGAACTCTATTTTGACAAAAAACGTATGGAAATCACGCCTATAGGGAATAGTATGTATGAATCATATGTGACCCCAGAAGCCTTCGGCCTCCATAAAATATCAGAAAAACCTGTTAGCGTAAACCAGGGAAAAAATAAACCTGAAACATTCGGCGTTGATAACGTATCCTGGAGACCTGCATCGGCAAACTGTCCTGACGAGTACACCTATATCGGCGAAAACCCACTTTTCAGGACAGCCCTACTCGAAAACGGCGGAAAGATCTACACACCGGGCGATATTTATTCACGAATAACAACAGACTCCTTAACCAGTACAGAAAAGAAAGCTATGACAAAAGTCGCGTATGCAAAATACATCCTTGTCCTGGCCTTCCTTATATACCTGATATATACCGTGTATCACACGTACAAAACCCGAATGAAATGAGACTTCTCGTTTTACGAGTTAAAATCAATAATTTTTTAACAAAGAAGTAAATAATATAATAATTAATAATTTTAGTTAGTAATAATATCTTCAGGGGTAAATCAAAATCTAGCACTAATTCCGCTGGCAATTGATTGAAATCAATAAAAAACCCATAAAATAATAAAAAGTCTCGAAAATAAAGACATAAATAAAGCGATTCAAAGGGAAGAAAAAAGAACATTTGCTATTATGTAGACACATATCGTAACTTCTGTATTTCCCTTCCACGAAAACCGTATAGGTGTGCGACTTTTTAATTTTTCGTGATGTTTATAGGTTTTGTCTTCCTGATCTTGTCTCTGTAAACATGGGCTTGTAATCGTGATCTCGCCAAGATCTCAAGTAAATCCCTTGTTATCAATCGCCAGTGGTACACATGTATCAACAGTTGCATAACTCGAATGTCTGTCTTCGGTTCTTCAGGGCTAAAACAAAGTCAGGCTTATGGCACATTGGCTTAATAATAATCAAAATCAGGATTGGCTGTCCGTGTTTTTGAGGTAGCTAATCGGACAGTCATGACTTTTCTCACTTAATTCTATATAAATATATTTTATGTACTGCCAATTCAGCTACTACTCAACAACCGCAGCCTTTCACTGAATAAGAGATTTTAATCTTCCTGGACTTCTTTGGGTCAGTCTTGGAAAAGTCGACACAGAACTCCTAATACTCAAAACCGAACTGTTGCCTTCTTTTTGTTTAGAGAAATATATCGCTGTATATAAACTGGTTTTTTTGTTTATTTGTCGATTCGAAGACAGCCTAACTGAATCTCTTTTATAAAATATTTATAGCTAATTGGACTTTCGACCTCCCGGGTGACCTAACCAAAATTTCATGACAATCTTGTGATTTTCAGGCACATGCTACGTTGTAGAAATCCTTGTAGATTAACTTCCAAACATAATCCTAAATTTTATAACAAAAAGAATATGTAAATCATAAACAAATTAGTATTAATATAGGAGTTATGCGGTTGAACTGAATAAACACTAGCATAAACCCTCAACTGTCTAATATGAAATTTATACTACATTGTTTATTGTATTTGATTTTATACCTCAGGTAAGTCCGAATCGGTATAATTATAATTTTGTGTAAATAATTATAATTTTGCGTAAATAATTATTATTTTGTGTGAATTCGGGAATGAAGCTTTCGAATGCGGCAAAAGAAGTTCTGACGAGCTAGGAATCGAACACCTTAGAGGATTAATTTTTCTTGCCTTACCCCAAAGTCGGAGAAGTGTAGAATGAAAGAAAATCTGAGAAATTCTGGAATTGATATTGTTGGAGATGTGTCATGGGGTACGCACATCTGTCAATTCTATCAAACAAAAGAAGATTTGACGGACATTCTGGTTCCCTACTTCAAAGCAGGGTTGGAAAACAATGAATTTTGCCTCTGGATCACATCACAACCTCTGGAAGTGGAAGGTGTAAAAGAAGCCTTGAGAAATGCTGTTTCTGACATTGACTTTTATCTGGAGAAAGGACAAATCGAAATTATCTCTTACATTGACTGGTTTATCACGGAAGGCGTTTTCGATTCGGAGAAGATCTTAAATGCCTGGATTGAAAAACTCATTCATGCTTCGGAAAGTGGGTACGATGGTGTGAGGCTTAGTGGGAATACTTTCTGGTTGGAAAAAGAAGACTGGAATAGTTTCATCGAATATAAGGAACGGACAGACAACGTCATCGGTAACTACCGGATGATAGCTCTGTGCACCTATTCTCTCGATAGGCACAACGCAGCTGAGATAATCGATCTGGTCGTAAACCATCAATTCGCTTTGATCAAAAGAGGAGGCAAATGGAAGCTCGTAGAAAGCTCCAAACGCAAGAAAGCTGAAGAAGCAGCTTTTCAAGCCACAAAGGATTGGGAACATACTTTTGATGCTGTGCCAGACCTGATAGCCATAATCGACACTAACTATCGGATTGTTCGTGCAAACAGAGCCATGGCGGCAAGATTGAGCTTGACACCAGAAGAGTGCGTTGGGTTGACGTGCTATCATGTTGTCCATGGGACGAGCGAGCCTCCCTCTTTTTGTCCGCATAGGCAGTTGCTTAAAGACGGGTTTGAGCACACAGCGGAGGTTTGCGAGGATTGTCTTGGTGGTTATTTTATAGTGAGCGTTTCGCCACTACATGATTCGGAAGGAAAACTCACTGGGAGTATTCATGTCGCTCGTGATATCAATGAACGCAAAAAAGCTGAAGAAAAAATGATTATAAGTGAAGAGCGTTTTCGTACATTAGCTGAAAATTCTCCTGACGTGATTGCCCGCTTTGATAAACAAAATCGCCACATATATGCTAATCCTGCCGCTGCGGAACCTTATGGTCGGTCTCCAGAAGAAATCAGTGGTAGAACTCATAGTGAATTGGGAATGGATCCCGAAAAGGTGAAATTTTGGGAAAAACATCATGAAAATGTTTTTGCCACAGGAAAACCCGAAACGATGGAATTCCTTTATAAATCGCCTCAAGGAAAAGAATACTATTTTAATACACAACTAGTACCGGAGTTCATTGATGGCAAAGTGACATCTGTTCTTGCTATTTCCCGCAATATTACAGATCTGAAAGAAGCAGAAGCTAAGTTGAAAGAACTACTTAACAATTTAGAAGACATAGTTGAAGAAAGAACAAGAAAACTCGAGAATGCATATAAGTCGCTGGAAGAAAGCGAAGGACGTCTCGCTGAAGCCCAAAAAATGGCTAATATTGGAAATTGGGATTTGGATCTTGTAAGCGGGAAAACATACTGGTCTGATGAAATGTATCGTATTTTCGGACGTAATCCTCAAGAATTAGGACCACTTTATAATGAATTTTTAAATTATATACACCCCGACTATCGAGACTATGTCAATAATGCCCTTAAGAAAGGGGTAAAAAGGGAGCCCCATTCAATTGATTATAGGATTGTCTTGGCTAATGGGGAAGAACGCACAGTCCATATGCAATCCGAAGTTATCTTTGATGAGGAAAACATCCCTTTTCGAATAAAAGGAATAGTTCAGGATATTACTGAACGTAAAAGAGTGAGAGAGAAAATTCAGATCTTAGCCAATATTGTGGAATCATCAAATGATGCTATTGGAACTATGTCCCTTGACGGTATTATTACAAGCTGGAATAAAGGGGCAGAGCGGATTTATGGTCATTCAGCTAAAAAAATTTTGAGTAAGTCTATATCCATCCTAGCTCCGCCCCACTTAGATAAAGAATCAAAAAAATTAAGTGAACTTATTAAAAAGGGAGAAAGGATCCACAATTATGAGACTTTACGGTTAAGAAAGGACGGGAAGATAATAGATGTTTCGATAACTCTTTCTCCGGTTTTTGATATACATGGAAAGCTGACTGCTATCTCGTTCATTTCCAGAGATATAACCGAAAGAAAAAGAGCAGAAGAAAAAATTCGAGAAAGTGAAGAAAAGTACCGCAATATCGTAGAGACAGCAAATGAAGGTATATGCGTAATGGACGCTGAAGCCAGAATTACTTACATTAATAAGAAAATTGTTGAGATGTTCGGATACAGTCATAGAAAAATTATAGGCAGACCGATATGGGACTTTATCAGTGAAGAAGGTAAGGCTATCCTCAAACTGAATCTGAAAAAGAGGCTGCAGGGTATCAATGAGAGCTATGAATTGGAATTAATACGCAAGGATGGCTCATCCCTATGGGTACTTATAAATGCTAAATCCCTTTTTGATAAAGATGGCAAGTTCATGGGCTCTCTTAGCATGCTCACTGACATCAATGAACGCAAGCATGCAGAGGAAGAGTTACGCCATGCGCGGGACGAACTTGAGATCCGAGTCATCGAACGAACAGCAGAGCTTCAGCGATCCAATTATGAGCTGAAAGCCGAGATAGAAAAGAGCAAAAAAGCTGAAAAAGCCCTTAAAAAAGCACATGACAGTTTAGAAGCAAAGGTTAAAGAACGTACATCTGAACTTGAAGAAGCCTATAAATCATTGAAAGAAAGTGAAAAACGTCTTTCTGAAGCTCAACGAATAGCTCATATTGGAAACTGGGATAATGATCTTGTAATTGGTGAATTATACTGGTCTGATGAAATGTATCGTATTTTTGGACGTAACCCTCGAGAAAGCATAACTTACGATAAATTTTTAAGTTACGTACGTCCAGAAGACAGAGACTATGTGTATAACTCCACTAAGAAAGCTTTTAAAGGAAAGATCTATGCAACTAATTATAAAATAGTTCGACCTGACGGAGAAGAGCGCATAGTACAATCAGAAAGAGAAGTTATTTTTGATGAGAAAAATAATCCTACTCGAATGAGAGGAACAGTTCAGGATATCACTGAACGTAAAAAAGCAGAAGAAGCTCTAGTAAACATTGAGAATGCCCGTAAAAAGGAAATTCATCATCGAATCAAGAACAACTTGCAAGTAATCTCGTCCCTTCTTGACCTTCAGGCTGAAAAGTTCAATAACAGAGAGGATATTAAAGACTCAGAAGTTCTGAAAGCCTTCAGGGAAAGCCAGGACAGAGTGAGATCCATGGCCCTGATCCATGAGGAACTTTATAAAGGTGGAGGGATCGATACACTTGACTTTTCGTCTTACATCGAGGAACTCGCTAAGAATCTTTTCTTTACATACAGGCTTGGAAACACAGATGTCAGCCTAAGAATGGACCTGAAAAAAAATATATTCTTTGACATGGATACTTCTGTCCCGTTAGGGATAATCGTTAATGAACTTATTTCTAATTCCTTTAAACATGCATTTATAGGGAAGGGTAAAGGAGAAATCCGAATCAAACTCCGTAGAGAAGAAAATGGAGAATGTATAAACAGCATAGAAGAAAGCAAAAACGAAGGCTATGATAGTACGAGTTTTACCCTAACCGTTTCAGATAACGGCATAGGCATTCCTGAAAACGTTGACATTAAAGATCTTGATAGCCTGGGGCTTCAACTGGTAACTTCCCTTGTAGACCAGTTAGATGGTGAACTTGAACTGAAAAGAAACAAGGGAACAGAGTTCACTATAAGGTTCAATGTAACAGAAAAAAATAATTAGACATCAGCATCAACCTCACAGCAATTGATTGAATAATGCTATGAGAGCTACCGAATCCCCTACATACGAGGAACTATCCGAATATTATGTTCCATAACTAAATTTTCTTGACACTAGTGGCTCGAAAAATTAATTATGGAACATAATTTGGATAATTTCTATCAAAATAAATGGATTCGTAGTTGTTTTGGTGATTCATATCATTCTAACGATTCACAATTAAATTTTCACGATACTAGGTAATAGAAAGTATTTATTCTCAAAAAGCAAAATACGGAGTGAATAATATTCCGTGAATACTATTTCGGGGGAAGTAAAATGAGTGAAATGGGTACAGACGTGAAAGTAGTAGTTCCGTATACTCCATCAAATATCGAAAGATGCATGTGTCCACAGTGTCCTGTCCAGGCTGGCAGTGTATGTGTACAGGAAGGAATTGGGAATTTAAAAAATGAAATGAAAAGTTCAGGAGAAGGTGCAGCTCCAGAGCCTCAAAAAGTTCCCGGAGTCTACTGTTCAGCAGGTTCTGCTGCCTGTAGAGATCTAAACCCTAACAAAGAATGCATTTGCAAGACCTGCGTTGTCTGGGGAGAGTACTGTCTCCAGAATGCAACACCGATGATGTATTTCTGCAATAACGGTAAAGCAACCTGATTCTCTTATTTTGTAAGATGGTGGATTTTTCTTAATTTCATTACCATCTTTTTATAAACCTGTCCATTTTATTACCAAGATGTCCCTTTTTTTTAAAAACAAATTCAAAAAATTATGTAAAAGGTGCAATAAAACAGATCCACAGAAGCATGATGAAATTGAAATTTCCTACGCACTTGAACCTTTGCGCTAATATTATTGCATCAACTATGAGTATCTAAAAGTTTTGAAGGCGCAAAATAGTTTTAGGTTACAACATCAGGTTTTTAACTTAGAAATTTACGCCCAGAGCAGGATTTGAACCTGCGCTCTCCCAAAGAAGAAACGGTTTTCGAGACCGTCGCCTTACCACTAGACTATCTGGGCATTTTGCTTAAAATGTAGAGAATATTTCCCGGGTATTGCCCGGCGTTCCTGATGCAGGGTTAATTGAATATGCTTTCTCTCTTATATATCTTATTATCAGCGGATTCTATCTCTTAAAAATCGAAAATTGAACTCTGACTTTTAGAATTGTCTGATGCTTCTTTGTTTGTTTCGTCTGCCGTTTTTTCAGGTTTTTCGTCAATTTTTTTCTCAGATTTTATGTTTTCCAGGTCTGAAAATGAGATCTGCCCAGTGTGCCGGGTTTTTTCCCCTTTTGAGGCATGTGAGGCTTTTTTCTTCTTCGAGCCTATTTTTTTCTCTTGGTCAGATTTTTCCGCTTTCAGGTTTTCAGGCAGCTCCAGCCAGCCGTACTGGCCTCCTCCTCCAGGATGGATTATAACATCCCCTTTTCTGAAGGCGAGAATCGCGCTTACTATCCGATCGTCCACTATTTTAAGGGCTTCAGGCTCTGAGTAAATAAGGGCTTCAACCTCGTTTCCGAAGCGTTCTACAAGCGTATTCCAGGCAGTTTTCACACCTTTTGTCTGGACACTTGCATGGTCAAGAGCCATCTGGATAATCTCTGCTAGGGGAATAAGATGAAGGTAAGGGGGGCGGTGATCAGGGTGTCTTGGTTCTTTAAAATCTGCGAGTTCATTAATACGGTCTAAAACCCCTTTCTTTATTATGCCTCCACATATCGGGCAGCGCCATTTATTCTCAACTGCTTCAGGCATCGAATACTGGGTGAAACATTTAATGCAGGCTGAAAGGTTATATTTGCCTTCTTCAGGAAAGAACCCTACATTCAGAGTAGCCCTGTAGCCCTGTTCTCTGAGGATGGCTTTTTTCAGGCCATCAAAGGTAATCTCCGGAACTTCAAACTGCGTGAACTCCCTGGCTAGTTTATTGATCGAAGGGGAATGAGCATCAGAATTTGAGAGAAAAGTAAGACGGTGCAGCTCTTCTATTCTGTCTGCATAGTCACTGTCTGCACTCAGGCCAAGTTCAAGAAAAGAAATATAACCAGCCATATCTCCATAACAGCTTTGCAAGTTGTCGTAATAGCCATAAAGTGCTGTCCACGGAGTAAAGGCATGGCAGGGGCCAATAAGAGCTCCAATGTCTTTTGCAATTTCCGCAATTTCACTGCCATCCAGCCTGACACTGGGACGGCCATCGGCTTCAAGGTTCCCGAAGGGAGCAATGCGTTCTGCCAGTTCTTCAGCTTTCGAAATTGAAGGTAAAATCAGCAGGTGATGTACGCGTTTGTTATCTTCTATCTCGGTAGTGGGAATAAAATAAATGTCTTCGATGCGGATCTCTTCATTAGAAATGGAGACTTTTTTGATTTCTTCGAGCCACTTAGGGTGGGTGCAGTCCGCAGTCCCGAGAAGTTTCATCCCTTTTTTTGAAGCATCTCTGGCAATAGTTGGCAGTTCCATCTTCCCGGAAGATGCCATGGAGTACTTTGAATGGAGATGGAGGTCCGTATTGACTTTCATTTCCTTCCCTTTTACCAGAGGCTCTAATTTTTCAGTTTATTTTCCTAGGTTTATTTACAGCAGTATCATCCTATATAGCGCAGGTCTTCGTCAGTCGGTTTGACTACCGGGAAGCCCTGGGGCTCTTCTTTTTCCTTTAGCTTTTCCAGGATGCTTTCCATCTCCTCAGCTTTTTTCTGAAGAGAGTCTGTATTTACTTCGATCTCGAATATTTTACAGAGTAACTTTAAAAGAGACTGGGCACTCTTAGGATCCATAAGATATCCGGGTGTCATGCCCATAAGGCAGACGGCATCAATTCCACGCATCCTGCTGAAAGCTACAAGCAGGCCCGATGCTCCTACAATTCCTCCGCTTGGTTCGGATTCCCTGAATTCGACCCCGTATTTCTTGATCTCTTCGATCAATTTAATATCATTGGCGACTCCAAGAACCGTTTCTTCATAGGTCAGCTTGCCTGTGGGATAGCCTCCGAGCGTGTAAATAATAGGCACTTCAAACTCTTCTGCAATGTCAAGGTATAGAGAGCAGAGTTCGTAGTGTCCCTGTGAAGTGGTGCTCTGATGGTCTCCTACAAGGAAAAGGATATCTTTTCCATTTGCTTTCCCGTGGTATATTATATTACTTACGGGACGTACCGTACAGTCTTTATTGACCAGGACCTGAGGTGGAAAGTGTGGAGAATAAACCTCCATAACTTTTTCAGCCTCAAGTTCATCTACCAGGTGCTCTGCCACCAGCTTACCTACGAGCCCTACTCCCGGAAGTCCGACTACCAGTATGGGTTTTTTGAGCTCAAGGTCATTTTTCAGGCGGACAAGTGTACTTTGCTGCATAACAATTCCTTACCCTTTTTTTGCCAGTCTGCGGTACCTACCATAAGGGTCAAGAGGAGAAAAGCGGGCCGGAACTGCGTGTAAGGTATCTTCCCCGCAGACCGGACATTTATCCCTTAAAGTGTACCTACCGCAATTTTTGCACTTGCGGATCTTTTGTCCCAAAGGGTATCACGCCTTTGTTGATTCGATGTGCCGCTTGAAAATCCCATGTCCCCCAAGCTTTGTAATGGTATCGACTGCTGTCTGGGCGGATTTTTTAAGGACTGATTCGGCTTTCTTATAATCCGGAGCTATTACCTTGATTCTGTATCTCGGAGCCCCTGTGTAACTTACTTCGAGCCTGACGTCTTTTCCATCCACATCGCTGATAGAGTTTGCAGCACTGAGGGCTTGCTTTATGATCTCTATACCGGTTGGGAGGCCACATGTCAGGTCCACGTACCCTGCAATATCTACAAAGGGCAGTTTGATATTTTCCCCTGCTATCTTGATTATGCTTTTTAGGTATTTCTTATTGACTTTGATTCCTTTGAAAGCTTTTTCCCCGTCTACTGCAGCTTCTTCAAAGGCAGAATATGCACTTCCAAACTCTTCTACGAGTTTTTCGTGCAGAGCTTGCAGGTCGATTTCCTCGGTCTGAGTCTCTTCAGCCACGAACTGGAGCCATTTAGTGGCTTTTTGCTCATTTTTCCATTCCTGGATTTTAGCGCGCCGCTGATGCTCGTTCACATCTTTCAATGAAAGATCGATGTGACCGCGGGAAGGGTCCACGTTAAGAACCTTGCAGACGATTTTCTGCCCTTCCCTTACGTAGTCCCTGACGTATTTGACCCAGCCTGCTTTAATTTCGGAGATATGGATAAAACCTTCCCTCGCTCCGTATTCCTCAAGCTCGACGTAGGCTCCGAAATCCGTCACATTCTTTACAGTACAGACAACGAACTCTCCGACTTCGGGCCAGTTATCGTTTCCCATTCGCACCACTTCTCAATTTTTGTCTTATATTATTCTCTACTTTATTCCTGTAAAGTGCTTTTACTGATCCGGTTATTCAAGCACTTCCAGAATGTGAGTTGTAATTGTCGATTTCCCACCTGTAGGTTCGGCAAGTGTCCTTCCACAGACAACACAGGTAATTTTACGGCTGGCACTTCCAAATATAATCTGTTCGTTTTCGCAGTCGTTGCACTTTACGCGCAGGAACCTGCTTTTTGGCCTCTGGGTGTAGTTTACCATTTTATCTTACTCCTTGAACTCGAACTTCTTTGCCCTGAAACAGGGTCTCTGGTGGGCTTTCTTGCATACTGTACAGCGGTATCTGAGCCAGATGCGCTTTGTGGGTTTGTCGCCACCAGGCACCTTAGAGAACTTTCCACTGTTTCCTATACCTTGCTGTCTTTTCTTCTGCCTCGCAATGTGGGTCATGGATGAAGCTTGGCCCTTCTTGACCCTCTCTGCTACGTGTTCGCTGTGGGTCTTACAGAACGGGCAGTAAGTTTTGAACCGCTTTGGAATTTTCATTCTTTACACCTTTTAATGATTATGGGTATGTAGTTCGCCTTTTCCGACTTTTGTAGAAAGGCGTTTAGATATAATTTTAGATCTAATTATTGAATATACGTATGGCGTTTACGTACAGCGTTTTATTTCTGGGAAGCTCTTATTTGGGAAGCCTTTGAGTAGATAAACTTGAAATTTTTCAAACCTTTTTCTGTCTCGATATCATGATTGGCAGTCTTATATCGACGACAAGTTAGAGCATGCTAACAAGGTTAAGTTACACAGATATAGCTACACATATAAATACTAATGCTATTACTTGAATATTCTAATAATATTTTTAAAGTTTTTCCTGCCATCGTGCTTGAATTCAACATTAAGGAACTGCTGGACTGCTTGTTTTATTTTGTCTTCAAACTAAAATAGACTGCAAGCTTCGAGAAATATAGACTGCAAGCTTCGAGAAATTAATTTTTTCCGGAATTTTGCTGTTCGGCAATCAGTTTAGCTGCATTTCGTTTTAGTAGCCCGGTTGCGTTGAGCTTCGGTAAAACAACGACATCTTCGGCACTGACAGTATAATTTCGACCGTCTGCGCCTGTGAAGGTAGGCAGGTCCCTCAATATTCTGACAAGAACATATTCCCCATTTGGATTGTTTTTACCTGCCTCTACTCCTGTTTCTTTTCGAGCTGCAGTTATGAGGGGCTCTTTCCCGGTTTCAGTTTCCCCCCGGATGCTGGCAGAAACCTGTCTCCGTCCTCCTATTTCGGGCCAGACTGCAATTTTTTCGGAATCAGGATACAAAATCGGACCTAGAAGTTCTATTTTTGCTGCCTCAATTCCCTGCAGTACAAGGTCATAAAGTCTTTTTTCCACAGGAAGCAGCTTTTCAATATCCTTTGAAATAGGTTTATCTGCGTTAGACTGAGATTGAATCGTTGCCCTTGAAATGACCTTTCCTATCCGTTTCATGAAGATAGTCTCAAGGTCCGAAAGCGCTTGTTCATGCTCGTCACGGAGAATCTTGGACTCCGGAGAACGGGAACTGGTGACTTTTTGGATATCCGTTTCAAGTTCACGGATATATTTCTCAGCTTCCAGATAAAAATCAGCCGGAATCGCTTTTAATGTCTGGTTTTTCTCCTTATACAGGGTTTGGCTGATTCCTTCTATATCCATACTCTGCAACACCTCTACAAATCAAATATATTGCCGCATACTCCGGAACTTCCTGTATGCCCTCTTCTACTCTTAAATCCTCGCCTTTTAACTGTACTGAAAAAGGCTTTGAAACTGTTATTTTTACCTGCCTCTCGCCAAAGATAACGGCATCATTAAGCGGATCAAATTTTTCCAGCTCTGATAAAGCAAATTTCTTAACCAGCATCCCGGACCCACCGTGCAGGGAACCCGGCACCCTGATCAAGCGCTTGATGTCTGCAGTCACAGGTTCGTCAACGCTGGCTCCGAATCTGTGCAGGAAATCCTCAACTGATTCTCGCATAAAATTGGCAGCAATATCCTTAAAGTTTCTGACATCAAAGTCCAGCCTTCCTTTCTCCATAATATCCTTTAAGCCATTTTCACTGTTTGTAATATTGATCAGCTTTTTTACTGTAGTATCTCCAACCTTCTCATACCTGCGAAGCTCGGGAAACATGTCCTTTTTATACCTTTTTTCACATTCGGCTTTCATGTAATCCGTAAGGTAGAGAGCAATTCTCTTCCCCCATCCTGAATCAGATCCTAAAAGCGTACATTTCATAGGCAGATTCTTTATCCCTTTGAAAGCCTTTGACCCTGTCCCGAATTCCCCATCCATCGCAACCTCCCTGAAAAAATATTTAAAATCAATATCTTTCCCGCTGAGGTAATTCAATACCTCCCTTCTCTCAGCACTCCCAAGTGTCAGCACTTTCGGACTCGTAATGTGGAAATGGTACCCTCTCCCTCCAGAAAATACCAGTTCAATTTCGTGTTCCGAAAACCCAAAATCGTCTAAAAGAAAGTCCATGAGCTTGAAAGCTTCCTGCTTCACAAGCTCCAGCATATCCGAATAATTCCTCGGAGCATTAGGAAGATGGTCTGCATCAAGGTCAAAAATCAGTTCTGCCCCGAGCCAGTTTTTCTCATTCATCTTCCTGGCGTCAGGATGTTCATAATAAGCGGTCGAATAGTAAACATGCGCAGGAGCCATGCCATAAAGATAATCAAGAGCCTCTCCTGACGAGCCGAAGGATTTATGCCTGTGCATCATCTTTTCAGGCATATCATCATAGAAAATAAAAGCCCATTCTCTCTTAGGCAGGTGGTCAGGGAGACCTATTTCGGCATTTTTGTAATAATTCTGAAAACGCGATTTCAAAAAACTGGCTGTTCGACTGTCCATGGTTTCAGAGCATTTGGGTTTTTGGATATTTTATTTAGGGATTTAGTTTAGAGTTTTAGTTTTGGAATTTCTATGATAGATTAACTCATATTTTACTTTTGTTCATAGGAATTCTTCTAAAATAGTTCAATAGTCAATTCTGGTTCAAATCAATTCATTGTATTATGCTGGGAAACATAGCTATTTTTCGATTCAAGAAGCATAGTTGTTTTTCGATTCAAGACTCATAACTGTTTTTCGATTCAAGACGCATAGCTGTTTTTCGATTCAAGATACTCTGTAGCAGTAAGGTTTAATCTTTTACCTGAAAAACGGAGATGAATCTTCCCAGATTACTAATTAAAGAGTGGCCTTAAAGAAAAGATTGTCATTGACAAGAACTCCTTATAAATTAAAGAGGCAGAAGAAGCAGAGTCCATAAAAAGAAAAAGAGTTTATGAACAACAAAAATAAATTGGCTAAGAAAATTAGAAATGGGCTGTCTGATAATATATATGGAATATCCATAATCATTTTTGTTGGTGTATATGAAATAATGGATGAATTAATAGAAAAAGATAGGCAAACAAGAAATTTTCTGGGGGGATCTTGTGGAAAGCAAAGTTAGTATTAAAAATTACATTCATACAGTTCGAAGCTACCTGAAGAAAGAAGAAGTTCAAGAGTCAAGGGTCCTGGAAAACTTTAGAAACTCAGAAAATCCTGAAAACTATACCAGATCTTCTACAGATATTGAATTTGTACTGATTCCGGCCGGTGAGTTTGAGATGGGTTCGCCTTCCAAAGAGAAGGATACATTTGATTACGAATGCCCAGCCCATAAAGTAATAATCAAAAACTCTTTTTACCTGGGTAAATCTTCGGTCACGCAAAAACAATGGAAGAAGATAATGGGAAAGAATCCGTCACACTTCAAGGGTGAAGATCGCCCTGTTGAGATGATTTCCTGGAAAGATGTCCAGAAATTTGTTAAAAAACTGAATGAAAAGGAAAGCACAGATAAATACCGTTTACCTTCAGAAGCTGAATGGGAATATGCCTGCAGGGCTGGTACACAAACAAGATATTATTTTGGCGACGATGAGTCAAAGCTTAATAAATATGTATGGTACGCTGAAAACTCAGGTAGAGAGACTCACTCGATTGGCCAGAATAAACCTAATCCCTGGGGTCTCTATGATATGCACGGAAATGTTTGGGAATGGGTTCACGATAATTGGCATGAAAACTACAGTGGGGCTCCTTCAGATGGAAGTGTATGGGAAGATGGAAATAGCTCATGCCGGGTCTCTCGTGGGGGTAGTTGGTACTGCGATGCCAGTCTGTGCCGTTCAGCTAGCCGTTTCAGGCGTGATCCCGAGAACCGTATCAGCAACCTGGGCTTCCGCCTCTTGAGGGAATTGTGACCATTTTCCCCTTTAAGACCGGAACCTCTTATATGAACGAAAAAATAGCAGGTTAAATATTAAGCTACTGCAGATAATGTGGAAAAAAATAAGCCGTGACGAAAGTTTTGTAATGTCTGGAATGCCTTCCAGGCGGGCAAGGTAGCTTCCGAGACCTCAAAGACAGTTTCCTATCCCCAATTTTAGAGTGTCTGTTCAACTTTTTATTGTGATGGTCAGTCTCTAGATGACTTTATGTTGTTATCTCCTATTCTCGCGGGTTCTCTTCTTAACATTAGGTGTCGGGACGTGATTTTTTATAATGCATAGTTTGTTGAAAATAATTATTAGTGCAATTATACCACCAGTAAATAAAAAACCGGGTGCAATGGAAACAATAATACTATATATACTCTCTAGTGATATTATATCCACATGGTCGCCTCTAAGGAAGTTATATGCCGATGGAACAATATATACCTATCGTTAAAAAATACTAAAATAGATATAAAAAAGGCACGTAAATATTATTTTTTGTTATTTTCTTGCTACCCCATATTCTCACATGTCCTCTTCTAAACATTAGGTCAATAGCAAGTATTGAGCGAGTAAATGCGTTAACATTCCATATTTTCTCGGGAATTCAAAATAGCGACCTTTTAAAATATGTTGCTATAATTTTGAGAGCGATTGAAAGCCCAAGGAATAAGAAATCATCGTGGAAATTCTGATAAACCATTTTCCAGATTTTTTTGATTAATAAATCCTCCACTCCCAAGCTTGACCTTTTATTGTTTTCAATTTAAGATGTTAACTTACTTCACTGTGATAACTGATCTTTTCCGCAGTGTTACTACCCGCAGCATTCTTTACTGTTAGAGTAACAGTGCACTTTTTCGTGATACTAGAACAGGGGGAAAGATTTTAGAAAAGGGGCAGATATGTATTACTTGTATTACTGAGTATATAATGGGGTAATACAGGCTAAATTTATGGTTTTCAATATCAATAGACATAATGAGTTATAAAAGTAATACAAATAACACAATAATACTAAACGCTTATTTTAATGTCTCTCCCATAATTTAGGAATAGAACAAATGGTAAACACACTTTCTCACCTTGGAGTCGGCCTTCTTATAGCTCTGGCCCTTGGTTTCAAAGGAAAAAAGCGAAACATTCTGGCATTCCTGTCAATACTTCCTGACCTGGATTTCATTCCCTACGCCCTGTTTATTCTCGTCAGCGGCAGTGTGAGTCACGAAATGCGAAACCAGCTTTTCTACCTGTTTGACCACAGAGAGTTCATGCACTCTATCCTTTTTATTCTGCTTGTCACGCTTCTTATCTGGTTTAAAACAAAAGACCGGCTTTTTACGGCTGCCGGATTTGCATCCATAGTCTCCCACGTTTACCTTGATTACGCCACCAACTGGAAAATGCGTCCCCTCTACCCGTTCAGTACAGATACATCCATTATGGGAGCCATTTCCTTCTTAGACCCCCTGGCAAATATTCTTCCCCTCCTGCCCCTGTTTATCTTACTTGTGGGATATATGAAAAGCAGGGGAAAATGGAATGGAAAATTCAATAACTTCTGTGCTTTTGTCACTAATAACCGGAGCCGACTCTACACTACCCTTTTAGTTGTGCTTCTGGTCTGGCTTACAGTTATGCCAATAGCAAAAGTCTTTTTCGTAGACCAGATTTCCGAAGCCGAAGGAACCAAAATCAGCTACCAGGACACCTACCCTTCATCCTTTGGAAAGTTCCTGACGGCATATCCGTATAATTCCACCCACTACAAGATTATGGAAATCAGCTACTGGTCAGGAATCGAAAGAAGTGAATTCATCAAGAAAATTAACGTAACCGGCAATGTTCCCAATGCCCCCACCTATGTCGAAAGAGCCGGAAAACTCTATAGTACAGCCGTTCCTCAGGACATTGATTATCCTGCTTATAACGTTTCGGAAGGAAATGGCTCGGTAACTGTTGGGCTGAGCGATGCGAGATACCCATATGTCACATCCTGGGCTTATTTTAAATCAGTTTACAGGTTCGTTTTTGATACGGAGAGCGGGAAGTATGTGGCATATGCAAGTATGCAGGGGGGAAAGGAGAAAAAATTGGGGGAGAATTATTTTGGATAAAATATTGAGAACAACCTTTTTTCATGGAAAGGCATCTGCTTTATTAAATCAAATAGTTTGAATCTTTTTTATTAAATTCGATGATAATTAACAAATTTTATAAACATAGCTGATGAAAAGTATCGACTTTAACAGTATGCCAGACGTCTTCTAAATTAACCCCAAAATAATGATGAATCAACCGGTCCCGCATACCCGCAATGTCACTCCAGGGAACTTGAGGATGTTTCTCCCGAAGGCCCTTAGATAAACTTTTGGTAGCTTCACCTACGATCTCAATTTGCCTGATCGTCCCATCCTAGACCAGGTTACTGGATAGAAAATCTTCTTTTTTCATATCTTCAGTATATTCTTCATTACGTCCGATTGAATTGAGGATGTGGCTGAGGTAAACCAGGTCAGTCTTTTTCATATCGAGATAACTTTTGCTTCCCTTTTAATCCCATCAATGAGATACGGACTTATTGACTGCTCGGTAAGTAAATCGACTTTTACCCCAAGAAACTCTGATAATTCCCTCTCAATCCTGACAAGGGTCAGCAGACCTTTTGTTTCGGAAAACACCACAAGAACATCGATATCGCTTTCCGGCTTTTCCTCCCCTCGAGCATAAGAGCCAAAAACCGCTACTTTCGTTGCCCCTTCCTTCTTGAGGAATGAAGAGATTTTTTCGAACAACTCTTTGTGCTGGGCAGTGTTCTCCATGTGGTATAATTTATTTTGTTATCATTTAAGGAATGGTTAAAAAATAACTCCAAGTTTTTACTTTGGGAATGACTCTATAATTCCATTTTCCTAAATAACCATCAAAGACAATATCTGTAGCAGAAATATTTGAAATTATATTTTAGTCATTCCTAAACATATCTTGATTGAAAGAGCAGCCAGTTCAGAAAATAAAAAGCCTAAAACCGGAGCAGCCTTATTAGCCGTCTTAAGGGGTTATTTTCCGCGCCAAGCGCGGCTTTTCCGGGATACACGGAAAGAAAAGGTTTTTTAGCCTCATATCTACCGGTCAACCTACTTGAAGACAAAAGTTAACTGAAAACCGACAGAATCCAGAGCGATATAACTTTTTTACAATATTTCTGCCCCAGTCCTCATCAAATCTTCCGATTGCGCAGCCTTCACAAGTTATAGTTAAAAAAAACGACAGAGAACTGAGGTTTTTCTTCCGAAAATTCTAAATCTTTCTACTCAATTGTTAATCCATCTGGAATAGGACTTACACGGTCGAAAGTGAAGTCAATAGCATTAAACCTTCGACTGTCTAAATCACAAACACAACTAAAATGCTATTGTACTTGATTTCTACACAAAGTGAGTAAGTCCTCTTGTAGAGTTTTTGTCAGATACCTGCAGAATCACCCTAATCTTTCCCTTTAATTGCGAGATTAAATTGGAAGAATAAGTGACACTTGCCGCAAAATTTACCCAAATGTCTGATTAATCTTATATACTTTTCTTCCTTTTAATGTTGAGATTATCCCAGAACTCATTTTACTGAGGATTTCGAAAAACTATGTTATTTGGCCTGTTACATATTAAAAATATATATATAGATAAGTAGTAGAAATGGAAGTAAACGCGATCTCATTTGTATTCGGTTAAGAGATAAAATGCATGAAAGTGTTATTTTTTATGCTAAAATCTCAACATTCAAGTCGGAAAATCACTATACGTGGTATTCGAAGTTGTGCATAAAATTCGTTAACCGATGACAAATGAACGCGATCTCGATTCCTAATCAATATAATACTCACAAGCCACAAAAATATGTAGCAGAAACCATCTAAAAAGTGTCGTTTTCACTAACTCACATGGCTTGATTTTCCTCCTCAAATGCGTAAGTCCGAATAATTATTTTCGGTATGCTTTCGTAATCTGAAACTCAATTGTTACTCAGAATACGAAATTCAAAGAATCAAATTTTGATTCTGAGATGACCTCGCTAAATAATTATTGCTTTCAAGCTTCCCTAATTTGAATCTGTGTGGTGTCCATTATCGATATTAGTAGAAAGGTTTTTATAATAACCCTTTTGATTTGTGCCGTTCTTACTGCTGCTTTTACACTTACCCACAATATGGGGCTTTCCAATTCTTTGGAACTTGAACGTGTAGACACTTTGCAGAATGTGGGACGGATACAGAACACCATCTCACTTCAACAGAGAGACCTCGATTATTTAGTTGCGGATTGGGCCTGTTGGAATGAATCTTACAGGTTTGTCGAAGACCGAAATCAGCGGTTTATAGATGAAACAATTAAAAATGAAACTCTCTCCGTGCTTAAACTTAATGTGCTGATTTATGTAAATGACTCCGGATCTGTAGTCTACGCAAAAGCTGTAGATATTGGCACAGCCGAGCAACAGCCTGTTCCTAAGGATCTTCTTAAACTAATAAAAGACAAAACTCTTCTCACAAAATCAAAAAATGAAACCTTTAGAGGTTTTGTTTTGCTCGATAAAGATCCTATGTTCATTTCCTGCCATCCAATTCTTACGACGGAGTATCAGGGGCCTGTGAAGGGAACTTTAATTTTTGGGAGATACTTTGACAAGCCTCTTCTTGATTCTTTCTCAAATGCTACCCATATTTCCCTTTCAAAGTACAGGGTAGATAGAGACATGCCTCTCGATTTTCAGACCAAACTTAAAAACTTCTCTGAGTTATCTGACAAAACTATTATCGAACCCATTGATAAAGAGAAAGTAGCAGGCTATTTTGAATTAAGAGATACTTCAGGCCAGCCTGCCCTTATTATCAGAGCAGACTTTCCAAGAGACCTCTATTTGCGTAGCGAGAGAACTGTGAACTATATATTTTCCTTCCTTATGCTAACTGGACTTATGACAGGGATTGGAGTTAAATTTGCTATTGACAAGCTATTTATCTCAAGGTTAATTGGAATCGAGAATTTCGTTACAAGAGTCAGGTCGGAAAAAGATTTTTCCAAAAGATTACCTCTTAAAGATAATGATGAACTTTACCGTGTGTCGAGAGAAATAAACGGGATGTTGAATGAAATCTATCTGACAGAACAGGAATATCGGAAAGAGCAAGAATTAAAGGCACAGGAAAGGGAAAATAAAGTCCTACTTGATTCACTGAATGAACTTGTTGTTTTCGTAAATCCTCAGCTTAATATTATCTGGGCAAACAGGGCTACCCTTGAGAATATGAAAATGAGCCTTCAAGAGGCAGTGGGAATATGCATTAAATCCGCTCCGGGCATAAGTGGTCCTTTATCTGAGTACCTACAACTTGAACAGATCTTTGTAACAGGTAATAAAAAGTCAGGGGAATTTACTGCAAAAGACGACAGTTCATGGTTTGTTCAGGCAATCCCGGTAACTGATGAAGATGGAAAAATCATAGGTATTTTGGAAACCTGCAGAGACATTACGGAAAAAAAGGCAGCAGAGAAACTTCTTCAGGAAAAACAAATCGCTGAAGTAGCAAATCGTACCAAGAGCGATTTCCTTGCAAATATGAGCCACGAACTTCGAACTCCACTTAACTCAATAATAGGATTTTCTGACCTGCTGCATGAGCAGGCATATGGAGACTTGAACGAAAAACAACTAAGATCTGTTGGAAATATTTCGAAAAGCGGAAAACATCTTCTGAACCTGATTAATGACATTCTGGACCTTTCCAAAGTAGAAGCCGGCAAACTGGAGCTTGATTATAAAGAGTTTGAGCTTGCTAATAAGCTTAATCTAATAAAGAACCTCCTTTTTCCCATCGCAGATCAGAAAAAGATTGTAATTGAAATTGAAATGGATAACAAACTTAAAGACATCCGTGCTGACGAAGAAAGGTTTGTTCAGGTAATGTATAACCTTGTGGATAACGCTATAAAGTTTTCTCATGAAAAAAGCGTTGTAAAAATAGGTGCCAGAAAGAAAGGAGATCTCGTGGAAATAACAGTTGAGGATACCGGAATCGGTATTAAAACTGAGGACGAGAACAAAATCTTCAAACCCTTCAGTCAGATTGATCCTTTTTCCTCTAAAACATCCGAAGGAACCGGGCTCGGCCTTTCTCTAGTTAAGCAGATTGTCCACCTGCATGGCGGATATGTCTGGTTCAGGAGCAAAGCGAGAGAGGGAAGTACCTTTGCGTTCACAATTCCGATAAACGTGGATAAAGGAAATAGTGGAGATGCTGAGTTAGATGTATAAAACCGCCGAAAAGACATAACTTTTTTATTATATTTCATTTCAGCCCATCAAATCTTCCAATTGCGCCGCCGAAGATTCTGGGTTTTTTTTAGATTTAAATTATTTCTGATTTTTCAGGATAGACATGAAAAGTAAAAGATTTAACAAATACTCCAGCCTCCGGATCACAAATACAAAATAAAAACTTATAAGTAGCTCATAAACTTATTGACAGATTATAATTGCTTTAACCGAAGCCAAAGGGTAGATGAGGCCCAATTGACCCAAAATTCCGGAAAAATCCAGACAAAAAACGGCGGTAAAAAGGAGAAGGAATACTCGATAGAGTGGATACAAAAAACATGCACAATCGAGTATAAAGGGGAAATAAAAGATAGAGCAATTCTCAAATGGGTGCCTTTTATTAACACTCTAGGGGAAACTGCTATTCAAATTACTGGATGGTTAAGCGTTATTCTGAGTGTCTGCATCTTTTTTATCGTACTTCCGACACTGCCAGAAAATTTGTATCTGATGTTGCTTATAGCATCTGTGTGTCTGTCCTTTTTTATTGTTGGTCTCGGCCTATTTTCCTATGTAAAATACGTAAAAGCCACCAGATGCAAAATATGCAATAAAAACTACGCTTACGAGGAAACAGCAAATCCAGATGTTAGAGAAGTGTCAACCGAGAATTCGTATACTGTCGCAATAACTCGATACTGGAAATGTAAACGCTGCGGATATATCGACAGTGATGAAAGTCCAGAAGACATAGTCACACGTAAAGGAAAAATAAAAAAACCTAAAAGGATAATTTGCGAGAAATGCGGAAAATCAGGAATATATCCCGAATACAAAACACCTGACATAAAATCCAACGAGTCGATTTACACCAGAATCCGGTATTACAAATGCGAATATTGTAGACACATAAATATTGAAGTGGAGAAAGCTTACTCTGGAGAAGATAGCTCTGGATGGGAAAGTAAAGGAAGCGACCCGAGACTTTAAATTAGAACATAAGCCAAGCGATACAACTTTTTTATTATATTTCCGCCCCAGCTCCCCTCAAATCTTCTGACTGGGCCGCCTTTGGGAAGCTTGCTAGTTTTTGAAAGCAGTAACAATGAGATGAAATTGCCATTTATTCAATAAACATTGCTGCCTGAAATTTATCTCATCGCACTGCCACTGTATTTCAGATTAAAATTCTTTTTCATCCTTCTGGAGAACCCCTAAAAATAGATAACTCCTAAAATCCAGCCGCCTGTTCGCAAATACAAAATAAAAACGTATAAGTAACACACGGGTTTATCAGTTATTTAGCAACACTTTGACACAAAATAAGAAGGCACTTAATTGACAAAAATTGGAGGAGAACCCCAGACAAAAACGAGTCCACGATGCCTACATAATTAATTTTTAGGTTGAGTGAAAATACTGAATACTGTTTTAGAATTGGCGTTCGGAACTTGGGCGAATCGGAACTACTGGTTGTAGCGAGTGGGCATGCAAAGATGGGCACTGAAGATCTAATTTCCCTCACGAAACTCGTTGAGTCGGGAAAGCTAAAACCGGTTATTGATAGGACATATCCATTGGAACAAATGGTTGAAGCTCACAGATATGTGGACTTAGGACACAAAAAGGGGAATGTAGTGATAACCGTGGGACACAACAATAAAATTTAATAAATTAAAGGAGAAAAGAAATGAATACAAATAAAACGACCGCTGAAATAAAAGATTTGAAAGTAAAACTTTCAACATTATGGGTACTTGTCATGTGTAATATGCTGGCTGCGGATATTCTTTCCTTTATGTATCCGGGCTCCCTAAAGGAAATAATGACAGGCTATGGAGGGGAGATTCAAATCACGCCAGGATTTTTGTTGGTAGCCGCAATCATGATGGAGATTCCGATTGCTATGATTTTCTTGTCCCGGGTATTGAAATATAGCGTAAATCGCTGGGCAAACATCATCGCAGGTGTAATAACGATTACGTTTGTCATCGGTGGTGGAGCGACTACTCCTCATTATATATTTTTAGCAACCATGGAAGTTGTGTGCATATTGCTAATTATCTGGTTTGCCTGGAAGTGGACTAACCCTGAAGAGAAGCCCCAATAATAAAATTTAATAAATTAGGAGAAAAAATGAATACAACTGACCTTCCGCAGATGTCTGTTAAATTTGTCTATTTTCCTTATTAATATATAAATATTAAAAATACCGTATCTTGA
>MCHG01000111.1_pt1 | contig 47504 bp, 33 predicted proteins | sample 787351 | NCBI WGS metagenome assembly MCHG01 (sample SAMN05430296, study PRJNA330682) | permafrost metagenome | biome: Cold desert; feature: permafrost; material: soil; isolation source: enrichment culture inoculated with soil incubated with H2/CO2 at 20 degrees... ... | reverse complement strand
CAAGATAATGATCTGAGAAGGAAGGCAAGAATTAGCAGGTTAAGAGATTCATAATAATTTTCTGATAACATAATTGGATTCTTGCTCTGGTTACTGGTAAGTATGTAATTTTGCCAGGAAAAATCTATGACAGTATAAATAATCCAAGTATTGATCAAGACAAAAATAGAAGAAACAAGAATTGTAAGATAAATAGTCTCAAAATGATGTAAATTTGGGTGGAAATATGTTGCAATACCTACAAAAATGAGTTAATATGACAGAGAGCGTCGCAAAAGTCAAAGAAATTCTACAATTGGATAATCTGAACGTTGACTTTAAATATGGATATAAAATTTTTACATAAAATTCAGGCAATTGCTACCTTATTAAGGATAAATTTATCCTTTTTGTAGAATCAAATAGACTTTTACGACGCTCTCATGACAATGTCAAGATAAGCAACAAACATTTTATGCTATGATGTTTAGTATTGGAGATAATGTATTTTCCCACAAAAACGCCACCAGTAAAAATACCGCGGAAAAAACAAGTTACCTGCCGAAAATAGGTTTATCAGGGTTAATTAATCTTTTTTCTTTTATTTTTAACCAGTTCCGCTCTTTTTTCATGATTGTTTTAATACTCTTTATGTTAAAATACAAAGTGTCAAATAGAACAAATTATGGTTTAAAACTACTTTTTTCTGCTTTATTTTACTAACATGTAAAGGAAATGATCATTTTTTGTTTTTCCTTCTATATCCATATCGTAAACTCTATAGCCATTAACAACTACTTAACTCCCCAAGAGGCTAAAAAGAGACCTCAAAAACGGCAGATGATCATTATTAGTTTTATTAGAAGTTCAGGCTAAATATCCGGTTAACGGAAGGAGTATTCGATTTCATGAGTCAAAACATTAAAGATATCATGAGCGTTCGTGATGTAAAAATAACGGACCTAACCGCAAACCCCGCTCCTCTGGGTTTGATGGGTTTCGCAATGACCACTATACTTTTGAATATACACAATGCAGGTTTCTATCCGATGAACTCGATGATCCTTGCAATGGGCATCTTCTATGGTGGAATAGCTCAGGTTATTGCCGGAATCATGGAATGGAAAAAGGGCAATACTTTTGGTACCACGGCTTTTACCTCATACGGGCTTTTCTGGCTCAGTCTGGTAGGACTTGTCCTGATCCCTAAGTCTGCAGAATATTCAGGCTTTGCTACAGATGCAGCTCCCTTGGCTGCGTACCTCTTCATGTGGGGACTTTTTACTCTTTACATGTTCATAGGCACACTGAAAGCAACAAGGGCTCTCCAGGTCGTTTTCCTGTCCCTGACGATCCTGTTCTTCCTGCTTGCCGCAGGGAACTATCTGCAAAACCCGGCGATACTCAAGATTGCCGGCTATGAGGGTATATTCACAGGATTTTCAGCATTTTACGCTGCCATGGGTCAGGTACTGAATGAGATGTACGGAAAAAAGATTATTCCTCTGTAATATTTATAATTAGCATCTTTTTGGGCTATTATTGCCCTATATTTTTATTCCCTTGATTATTCTACATATCCATCGTCAAGAAAAAATTTATATTTCTTTTTTCATCAGCTGTTTGTAAGTTTGAACGTTTTCCTCCTGAAAACGACAGTCAGCTCGGATTCAATTTTTGATCTTATTTTTCATACATCCCAAGATTTGCATTCTTAAACATGTCTTTTGCCCTCCAATAAAAAGCAGGGACAAATTTTTTTTTGGGATATAAAGTGCAGGCAGAAAAAAATACTGCCGCTGCAACTAAGGTAATCTTTGTCACTCCTCTCCTTACAAGTCACTTCCAACAGAAGTGTTTATTGTAGATATCCTCCGAGCTGTCTCAAATAATTTATATAAAATAGAAATTGTTGCTATTCAAAAATTCTTAATCTACGCAATTTCACTCCTACAAGCGTTAAGATTTCCCATAGGGAGTATAGTAATATATGAAATGAAATATAAAAATTTATGTTGATCTGTGTATTAGTAATTAAATTTGGTAAAACGGGTACAAATGCCATTTTTAAGTAGATTTTAAGGAACCCATCTATACGCAATTTTCAGTAACATACCCCATAAATAAACATAATACTTCCATAAATATAAGCGTTAGTACATCTCTATATCATTAGTTCATTCTCTGAAATTTAGTTCATTCCTTATAAATAATACAGATCGTAAAATCTTATATCAAGTTAATAATATTAGAAAGTGGCTCAGAATTAGCTCTATGAGCTACAATGTTGTGATTGGAAGTTTAGAACGATTTTTCAAGTACATAAGAACGAACACCCCCAATTTAAGTGAAAAAAATGCTACTTTTGAACTATTAAAAAGTTCTATACTGGTTGCGTTTTCAGGTGCACTCCGGATCCATCTCGCTTTCCTTTTGCTTCATGTCCGGTCCAGTTTGCTTACCTGCATTGCAGGAGGGCTTATAATATATACTATATATACACTTGACAGGGCTCTTGGCTCTGAAGAGGATACCATAAACCGTAAGGAACTAAATGGTTCAAGAAAAGAGATAGGAATTGCTGTATGTCTGCTTACTTTTTTAATTGGAACCTGTATACTTGCAAAACAGGGAATGCTTGAACTTGCATTCATACCTCTCGTAACATGTTATCTGTACAGCAAAGGCATTAAAATAGGAAAATTTGCTTTTAAACTCAAAGGCGGATTTGGGGTTAAAAATCTCGTTGTGGGTATTACATGGGGTGCCTTCATTTCAGGGCTTGCAGGCAGCAATTGTGGAAACATTATTCCTATCATCCTGGTTTTTACTTTCTTTGGTGTCAAACTCTTTGTCAATTCTGCCATCTTTGATTTCAAGGATATAAAAGGAGATACTCTTGCAGGCATCAAAACTCTTCCTGTAAGCCTTGGAGTGCGGAATACCCGTAAACTTCTTACCGGAATGTACCTCCTCTCCCATATGATGCTCATTATTGCCATAATCTATGGAATTATTGGCTTCGAACCTCTGATCATTCTCTACAGTTTCATATGTGGGCTGATCTGTATTCAGAACCATACAAAATGTGATGAGGAGGAGCTTCCTTTCCAGAAACTCGAAAGAATGGCTCTTGTACACGGAGAATCAGTTTCAGCTCTTGGACTGAGAATGATTGCAGGTGCTCTGCTGGTATGAGAGTATCTAATGAATAAGAATATGGTATGAGAGTATCTAATGAATAAGAAGGTATGAGAGTTCTACTGAATTGGAATCTGGTATTAAGATCTAAAATAAAGTACAGCCGAAAGAATATTTAAGATAAAGTGATTCAATCCACAGTAAACTTGGTGGACTGAAAACTACAAACCCCTCTATCCTTAATTTCTCATCTTGCTTTTCAAGTTTCCTATCCGGAAAGCTTTCAACAGAACTTATAGACTCTTTATTTCAATTGAGTTCTCTTTGTAATGCTTAAAAAGATCTTCACCCCATTTAACTGCAGACGAATCAAAACCTACCAGGTCACTTCGGGGATCGAAGGTTCCGTTTTTGAAAAAAAGAGAAAGGGACATAAATCGATCTGATACTATAAATGAGACTTTTGCATTGTCGTATACACGGAAATCGGTGTGTTTATAAGTAAGGAATTCTTCAATTTCAGCACTATACTCGTTTTTTACTTTGAAGAATACATTAGGGGTAACAATAATAGAAATTGGAGTATTTTTTTGGGCCAATTCCAGAAACATTTTGGGAAAGCTCGGGAAGAAGATGGATGTGAATCCCATTAAACGAGTAGAAGACTGTACGTTGTCCAGAAATGACCTATGAGAGTCGTAAATGTGCTCATGTTCACTTTTTACAATACTGCAATCTTTAAGTTCCTGGATTCTGTTTAATAAATTATCAGGAATTGCACCAAGGTCATGGTCTCTCCAGAAATCTTCATTTGCTTCTATAGCTGTGAGGGTATCTAAAAATGGTTTGAAATATATGGCTGAGACTTTCCCTAGGGAAGTTAATCGATACAACCCATCCTGTCTGATAATTATATTTGCAGCTTCCATCTCCTTCAGGCGAGGTATGATTTCAGGTGACCTTACGTCGAAATAATCTTTGATCTCGGAAAGAGTTTTTGGACTCTCCTCAAGCAGAAATAAAATATCTTTCCTTTTTTCAGAAAAGGTTAGAATGCTTAAAAGTCCGCTGGATTTCACAGTTATCAACCCATTATTATATTATAATTGTTTATAGAAATAATTTAAGTATCATATCCGTAAATAAATCTCCTTATCTTACGTACAATAAGGAAAATTCAAGTTTTTTATTCTTTTCAGTTTTTATATTGAATTAAAGTGGCAGCTATATCCTGGTGATATAATGTTAACATGATCAATATGAATTCAATGTATATTATCTTTTTTGAGAGTAGATGTAATTAGTAATAGTTTGTTCTATCAATCAGGACTTTAGGTATCCGTTTCCCGAAAAAGTCGACTGAATCTCCAAATAGCTTCTCTTAGTAACTAAAAAAAACTTGTATGTTAATGAGATCCAATTATTTTACTGAGATACAACTTAGAGCTTAGTATTCAAGTAGCAGAAAGGAAATCATAGGTAAAAAATTAATATTTAAGAATGAATTATTGACAAATAATTGACAAAGTAAATGAGTTAGAAAAAAAGACGATATTTAGATAATTAAATAAATATATTTGCATTGTAAGGGAATTAACATTAAATTTTGCTTATAAAGATATACCATAGGTAAAATTTAGTAATCTTTAATATTTGATAAAAATAAGAGATACTTGAAGACATAAGATATACAAGAATAGTATAAGAAAGCTATAAAAGAGTATAAGAAAGATCTAAAACGCATTAAATTTCTATTTTTTAATAAAGATAGTGAAATTTAAAGAGCTGTGCTGATCCAAAACCTGCAGATCTTAAATTTTCTTTAAAATTATATAAATATATATTTTATGTGATACCATATATCCTGACAATTGAGAGCTGCTCAGCTTACCCAGAATCCGTTGATTGATTTTGATTTTGATATCGCAGAGAAGTGTAATTACTAAGCAATGAAAAAAGAAAAAACGCAATAAATCGCCAACAATTAACGAAGATTCATTCAGAGAAATTTTCCCAGTGGATTTTAACTTGACTTTGTCAGATTAGACAGTTACTCCAATCGCTCTTATCGATTTCACTACGAACGATATCTTTGGCATACGAGATCTAATGATGACGCTTTACATTGTAATGTGACATAGTCAAGTTAAGAAAGATAACTATTAAGGTTATCTTACCCAGGCTGAATAGTTGCGATAATTGAATGAAAGGTCTTAAAAATGAGTTTTGAAAAAAAATGCCCTGCCCTGAGATAGCAGGGTTATTCAGATTATGTCTTCAGTTAATTCGTTATTTTACGAATTATCTCAATGGAGGAAGTGGCGCATGCCTGTAAAAACCATGGAAACTCCCATACGGTTTGCAGTAGCTATAACCTCGCCATCCCGGATTGATCCTCCAGGGGAGACTATGTAGCGGATGTTGCTCTCTGCTGCGTGAATTATGCTGTCATCAAATGGGAAAAAGGCATCCGAAGCCATTACACATTCTGACATAATCTTCCGGCAATACTCTTCGAAGGAGATACCCGGATTTTCTCTTTCGTAGATTATCCTGATATTTTCTACAGCCTTCGTGGCCGCAAGTTTGCGAATTGAGTCGACCCTGTTAGGCTGCCCTGCACCCATAGCAAGTACCATAAAAAATCCTGGCCCATATTCATGGGCAAGGATTACTGCATTGGATTTGGTTGATTTACAGGCTTTTAGGCAGAATTCCGAGAGAGAGCGTTTGTCTTCAGGATAGGGAATATCCGTGATTGACTCCCATTTTTCGTAAATCCCTATGTCGCGGCTTTGCTTGAGCATGCCTCCGATTATATACTTATATGTGTACTCAGTCCCGAAAGCTTCTCTGAGCTCAGGCAGTTTTAGAAGTCTCAGGTTTTCGCTTTTGTTTTTCAGGTATTCTAGTGCATCGGGCTTGAAGTCAGGAGCAAGAATGATTTCCACAAATTTTCCATTCAAAAAAGTAGCAGCTTTCAGGTCAAAGATCTCGTTCGTGCAGATTATGCTCCCATAAGCTGAAATCGGGTCTCCGTCCCAGGCAGCCTGGAGAGCCTGTAAGAGTGTGCTTCCAGTAGCAAGTCCGCATGGATTATTATGTTTTACAATTGCCACTGCAGAGGATGCATTTCCGAGTTCTTTAACCGTCTGGAGGGCATTGTCGGCGTCTACATAGTTATTATAGGAAAGCTCCTTCCCATGCAGCTGGGCGGCTTTTGCGAGGCTAGGGCCCTCAATTTTGGAGTCTTTGTAGAAATAGGCTTTCTGGTGCCAGTTTTCCCCATAGCGAAGTTTCACGCCATCAGTAAACTTCAGGCGGAGTACTTCTTCTCCGAGTAAAGTCCTGCTCAGGTAGGTATCGATGGCTGCATCGTAATCGGCAGTGTGCCTGAAAGCCTTGACTGCAAGGGCAGACCGAGTTGAATCAGAGACTATCCCGCTTGAGCGCAGTTCTTTCAGGACGTGCCCGTAATCCGATGGATCGGAAATTACTGTCACCGAACGGTAGTTCTTGGCTGCCGAACGGAGAAGAGTTGGGCCTCCAATATCTATATTTTCGATGGCGTCCTCAAGTTCCACGCCTTCTTTTGAAACCGTCATCTCGAAAGGATAAAGGTTTACGGCTAGCATATCGATGAGTGAGATATCTTCTTTTGCAGCTTCCACCATTTGTTCTTCGCTGTCCCGCAGGCATAAGAGCCCACCATGAATTCTCGGATGGAGAGTCTTGACCCTCCCCCCCATCATCTCTGGACAGCCAGTAACTTCCGAGACATCGGTAACTTCAATGCTTACACCGCGAAGAATTTTCGCTGTCCCGCCGGTTGAGATGATCTTCACGCCAAGTGATTCAAGCCCGCGCGCGAATTCTGCAATTCCTGTCTTGTCTGAGACGCTGAGCAATGCCCTTTTTACCAAAAAATCACCAATATACTTGGTTTAAAAATTATTAGCTATAAAACTTATGGTCCACAGATTATTATATCAAAAATGCTTTCTTTTCTTGGAGAAATATGACTTTGAAACACAGACTTAACATTCTTATGTTAATGTTTGACCCATTTAATTAAGGTTTAACTCTTAACTTCATGGTGATTTAATTTTTTAAGTTTGCGGTTTGAAGCGTTTTAACCTTTTTCTGTTTTATATCAGGAAATCTTCTCAGGAAGAAAGTTCAGGTGAATTACTTATTCCTGGAGATAGAGTGAATAAAAAGTGTATGCAGGAGCAGCTTTTATTACGATAACTTTTTCCAGGAAGTAAGTAGATATAAAGGACAAAGGATGGGGAATCATGGAAAGATATTATGATATTATTATTATCGGGACCGGGACAGCTGGCAGAACCCTTGCGGGCAAAGTTGCGCGTTCAGGAATAAAAATTGCTATTATTGACTCGAGGGAATATGGGGGCACATGTCCTCTCAGGGGCTGTGATCCGAAAAAGGTGCTTGCAGATACCGCTGAGCTTACAGACTGGAATAATCGGCTAATGGGAAAAGGTTCAGGGACACAATATCCTTTAAAGATTGACTGGCATTCGCTTATCGATTTCAAGAGGACATTTACGGAAGAATATCCAGGGAAAACTGAGAAATATTTCGCTGAGATGGGAATTGATACATATCACGGAAGAGCTTATTTTGAGAATCAAAATACCATAGTTGTCAGGGAGGACAAACTTAAAGGGGAATATATTTTCCTTGCTACAGGTTCAAAACCAAGAAAACTCAATATTCCCGGGGAAGAGCATGTTACCACAAGTGAGGAGTTCATGGAAACCGAGGAGCTCCCTGAAAGACTTATTTTCATCGGAGGCGGATATATATCCTTTGAGTTCGCTCACGTTGCACGAAGAGCCGGGTCAGAGGTTACAATTCTACACAGGAGTGAAAGCCCCCTGGGACCTTTTGATTCGGACATGGTGAATATACTTTCAAAAGCTTCCGAAGCAGCAGGAATCAAAATTCTTACAAATAAACCAGTGACTGCTGTCGAAAAGGAAAACAATGGCTTTCTAGTCCGGACTGAGTTTAAATCTGAGGCACAATCCGAAACCCAGAGCTTCAGTGCAGACATGGTAGTGCATGGAGCAGGCCGTGTTCCGGATATAGAGGATCTGAACCTAGAAAAAGCCGGGGTCAAGATTGAAAAGGGAGCTATTGCAGTTGATACGCATATGAGAACTTCAAACCCCCGAATCTATGCAGGTGGGGACTGCGCATCAGAGGGTATGCAGCTTACTCCTGTGGCAACCCTTCAAGGAGAAGTTGCCGCAGCTAACATCCTTTCTAAAGATAGTGTAGAGGCGGATTATACAGGCATTCCAAGTGCAGTTTTTACCATTCCTGCCCTAGCTTCAGTAGGAATTAGTGCCGCTAAAGACAGCGATAAATATAAGGTAATCTTCCAGGACAGAAGCAACTGGAATACGAGCAGGAGAGCAGGAATAGAGTTTGCGGCTTCAAAGGTAATTATTGACGAAGCAAACGACCGTATAATGGGAGCTCATATCCTTGGCCCGAATGCCGAAGAAGTCATCAATATTTTCGCTACAGTAATACGGCTTGGACTCAAGGCATCGGACATAAAAAAGCTGGTTTTCTCCTATCCTACTACGTGTTCGGATATTCGGTATATGCTGTGAATACTCCGGCAAGAGATAAACGCAAGCACTCAAACTTACCTTCTGGTGCCTAACTCCAAAAAGTGTAAATAGAAATTCCTGCAAAAAATTACCCCGGCTGAAACCTGAAAATAAACCGAATAAACCTGGAGTCACTCATGCCTGAAAAAAAGCAAAAAAAATCGGATACACAGGACTCTCTGCAGGAGTATGACATTCCTGACAACAGACACAACTTCGACCGAATCTGGGCTCTTCTGAAGAAAGAGTACCCTGATGCAAAGCCTTCCCTTAATTACAGCAACCCTCTGGAGCTTCTTGTAGCAACCATTCTCTCTGCCCAGTCTACCGATGTTCAGATTAACAGGGTGACTGAGAAGTTGTTTAAAAAATACAGGACTGTAGAGGATTATGCAGAGGCAGACTTCAGGGAACTCGAGAATGATATTTACTCCACGGGTTTTTACAAAAACAAAGCGAAGAATATCAAAGATGCTGCCAGATTGATTGTCGAGCACTACAATGGAAGAGTTCCTGAGACCATGGCAGAACTGGTTACTTTACCCGGAGTCGGAAGAAAAACAGCAAATATCGTACTTGCGAGAGCATTTGGGGTAGTAGAGGGCATAGCTGTAGATACGCATGTAAAAAGAGTCTCGAGAAGGTTAGGCTTTACAAAGAATTCCGACCCTGAGAAAATCGAACAGGACCTTATATCCCTTGCGCTAAAGGAAGACCTTGATTCGATCTCCATGACACTGATTTATCATGGGAGGAAGATCTGTCAGGCAAGAAAACCGAAATGTGAAATATGTATTGTAAAGGAGCTATGTCCTTCCAGGGTTATGTTCATAGGTAAATAAAAGAGCTTTAAGAAAAGTTTTACTCGTGAAAAAAGGTAGATATCTGAGCCGTTTCTCCCGGACTTTTGGGAAGAGTAACGGCTTTTCAGGAAAGAGGTCAGGCTTTCTGTTCAGGCTTTTTTGTTGAAGACTTTACCCAGTCCAAAACTGATGATTAGTATTGAAACTGTCCCCACGACAATTGCTAGAACTTCCCCGGTTTTACCCATGCCTTTGATAGAATAGTCAGCCATTGGAGAGCTTACTGCAGGTTCAGTTTTTTCCAGCTCAGACAGCTTAGACGGACGACCTTTGATCTTTAAAATCAAAATATGAAACCTCAAGGAGTATAATTAGTGGGAATGACTTGAATTTTTTCTGGCCACACCCTTGAACCTGAAATTCCCCACCTTCTTTTCCTTTTGTTAAAGGTGAGGAATTCCAGGACTCGGAGGCACTTACTCATGTGGAAGATTTTTCCGTTTAGAGGTATCTTTTACGGCATATGTGCATATGATAAGATCATATTTAACACTTTTCGTCACTTTGATAAAATTTAATGTTATAATATATAAAATTTGTATTACTTAATAAGAGAGAGTGTACCCTTTTAAGGAAGGATGACGTAAGTAATAATCTGCAATTTGATCAGTATCAATAGCCTTAATTTGTCTTTATTTCTGAATTCCGCAGATGTTTGCTAAAATTCAACAATTATTCACGCTATCGTTTTTTCTGAAAATTGCTTTTCCTATTCAAGCATATTTTTTAGAAATATCTCACACTTTTTGGTCATGTACCTTTAATGAAAGCTTTTAACCCCTATTTCCGGAAGCTTCAGTTGAGATAATAATTTCAAACTTTTGAGCAAATATCCAAAAACGATAGCAAGAGAAATGTTATTTTCTTGAAGACATCTGCGGAATGTCGGTTATTTGCTGTTTTTCGATCTTATCAAAAAACATAAATGAAGGACAGCATCCACGGGTACAAAACGGATTAAGCAGGTAAGGAAGGATATAATCACCTGAGTCTTGATCGATTTTTCTACATAAGTACTCAGCCAGATAAATGTGCATCAGCTCATCCAAATCAGGTTATTTAAGGTCACTATTTGCGTCTCGCTGACAAGAAGCATAGTGATTTCCTATTTACTTGTTGAGAAAAATCACTATAAAAATAACACTTGTGATGATTCGTATCTTAACTGAATACAAATAAAGAAAGATTATATTCTTGGACAAGGCATTTAGTAAGATTTTTTTAAAAATTATTACTCGTAAATAATAAATATGGCAATAATACTAAAATTTAATGTTACTAAAAAAAATATTAGTTACAATTAGTAATACAAAATCGAAAGTTATTAATCACAGGTAGGCATGTAGTGGTTAATGTCTGCGCCAGAACTTCAGATTAAAGAGCTTGTAGCCCATAAATGGGACCTTGCATCCGAAACTTTTGACACCCACGCAGGACACGGAATCCAGAGTGAAAAAGAAAGAGATGCCTGGAAACGTATTTTTCGGGAGGTATTCCCGGAGAGAGGTTTGAAGATCCTCGATGTCGGCTGCGGTACAGGGGAGTTAAGCATACTGTTTTCGGAGATGGGGCATGAGGTTACGGGAATCGACATTTCAAGAAAAATGCTAAAAGTAGCTAAATCAAAGGCTGAAGCTTTTAGAGTTGACATAACATTTGAGGAAGTAGATGCCGAAAATCCACATTATGATGCCTCTTCTTTTGACATTGTGTTTAACCGCCATCTTCTCTGGACTCTTCCTCACCCTGACACTGCAATCAAAAACTGGAAAAAAGTGCTGCGAAAAGGTGGAAGGGTTGTGATTATTGATGGAGTTTGGGACAACGGAAGCCTGGAAACAAAGATTCGAAGGGCTGGAAGTGACCTTCTGACCCTGCTTGTCGAAAGAAAAGACCCCCGAAAAGGGCACTGCGGATATTCGGAGAAACTCAAAGCCAGTCTTCCGCACGCTGGAGGGGCCCCACTTGAAAAAGTTGAAGAGTACCTGTCGAGTACGGGTTTTGAGGATATTCGAACTTTTGACCTGAAAGAAGTTATAGGGACCCAGAAAGAGAGCATGCCATTAAGTGAACGAGTTCTAAGCAGCTATCAATACTATCTCGTCTGCGGCCGGAAATAAAAGCCATCAGACAGGAAAAGGAGATTCCTAAATGAAAAATAAACGATCCACCCTAATGATACTGTTAATTCTCCTGCTGACCTGTGCCATACTAATAACCTCCGGGTGCACCAGCACGAAAGGAGAGGAAACAAAGCAAAATAATACCTCCCAATACAACAATACCACCCAATCAAACACCCTTGTACTTGGAGAAATGTGGGAGATAAAATCGATCGATATAGTGGATGGAGATGGTGGCACCCTGGTCTGTGAAAAAGCTGCCATAACCGAAACGCTGGTTGGTGCAAATCCTGATTTCTCGCTGAAACCCGGGCTTGCAACTTCATGGAAACAGATTGATAACAATACCTGGGAGTTCAATCTAAAGAATGATGTTACTTTCCATGATGGGACCAAAATGACTGCAAAGGAAGTTAAATCCTCCCTTGAAAATGTCATTGCAAAAGACTCGAGAGTCGCTTCCATGCTAAAAGCAAGTTCAATTGACGTTGTAGATGATTACACCTTCAGGATTAAAACCTCTGAACTCAACCCGATTGTTCCCGGAGTCCTGCATTATCCCACAACTGCGATAATAGGCCCTTCGTCCTTTGATAAAGACGGAAAGTACGTAAAGCCTGTAGGAACAGGACCTTATAAATTTGACTCTTTCGATGAGCAGAGCGGGATTCTCACAGTTGTGAGGAACGAAAACTGGTGGGGAGGAAAAGTTGGGCTTGACAAGATGATCATTAAAGGGATACCTGACCCAAACACAAGGGCAATGTCAATCGAAAATGGGGAAGTTGATTTTACCGCTGATGTACCATACAGTGAAACGGACCGGATTAACGCAATAGACGGCATAACCGTTGAGAAATACAAAACTCCAAGAGACTACAAGCTTGAGCTAAACCTGAAACACTCACCACTTGATGATATCAGAGTAAGACAGGCAATGTCTTATGCTATTGACAGGCAGGACATAGCCGAACATGTGCTCTATAATGTTGGAGAACCCGCTGCGGGCCCCTTCCTGCCCACGATGGTCTGGGCAAATAAGAATTTGAAGCCCTACACCAGGGACCTTAAGAAAGCCGATGAACTCCTGAAAGCTGCAGGCTGGGTGGACACTAACGGGGACGGGATAAGGGAAAAGGACGGAAAACCCCTTAAATTGAACTTAATGACTTACTCCCAGCGCCCAGGGCTTCCCCCAATGGCTGAAGCTATCGCTGCTCAGTTGAAGGAGGCAGGCATAAGTGTCGAAACACAGGTTCAGGAGTTCGGGTCACTAGACGAAAGAAGGAAGAATGGAAACTGGGACCTCTACCTTTTAGCGGCCAATGTTGCCATGGTTCCGGATCCAGACTACATTCTTACTAACTGGTATATGACAGGCGGGGCTGACAATGGGCCTGGGTATTCCAATCCTAAAGTAGACTCTCTGATTAAAGATGCCAGAAAAATCACAGACCTGAATGAACGCTATAAGAAATTCAATGAGGTCGAAGCTATCGTGAATGAAGAACAGCCTATGATAATTGTGGCTTACTACGGTTGTGCGATAGTGAAGAAAGACTACGTAAAAGGTTATGTGTTTGACCCGACAGCCCATGACTATCGCATAAATGCTGATATGTATATCGAAAAGTAAAAGCTGAAGGGAGTAAGCTGAAGAGAGTCTGGAAAAAGCACAGGTTTTAAGCCTGTGCCCTTCCCTTCACTCGAAATGATGCGAGTGGACAGGCAAACCTGCCATCTGCCAGCGTTGAGGAGGAAGCATGAACTATTTTGTAAAAAGGGTGGGGTTCATGGCAATTACAGTATTTGCTGTCTGTGCTCTGACCTTTTTCCTTGTGAACTTGATTCCAGGAGGCACAGCTGAGCTGATTATCAAGCACACCATTGTAGGCATCGAAGACAGCGTGACTAAAGAACAGCTTGAGCAGATTTCAAGCCGGTACAACCTTAACGATCCACTTTATCTGCAGTTTTACACATGGGTGAAAAAAGCCATACTAACAGGCGATATAGGGACTTCCTATGTCTTTAAAAAACCTGTCCTGTACTTACTGGCTTTGCGTCTTCCGGCAACGATCCAGCTTGCAGGGGCAAGTATGGTTCTTGCAGCTGTTGCAGGAATAAGCCTGGGAATTTATTCTGCTCTTCGAGAAAACCAGCTCTCGGACCATATCCTGAGGGTTGCAACACTTTTTGGGGTTTCTATGCCTGGATTCTGGGTGGCGCTGATTCTCATCCTGATATTTTCTCTTAAGCTGAAACTTGTTCCTGTATCAGGATACGGAAACTTAGAAAACCTGTTTTTGCCTGCAGTAGCTCTTTCCCTTCATTCAGTTGCTGCTGTTATGAGGATCACCAGGACATGCATGCTCGAAACTATGGGGCAGGAATATATCATGTTTGCGAAATCCAAAGGGCTTCCAATGTGGAAAATAGTAAGCCGTCACGCTCTTAAAAACGCAATGCTCCCTATTGTTACTGTTATTGGTTTTCAAATGGGAAGCCTGCTCGGGGGAGCTGTTGTTATTGAAAAGATCTTTGCCTGGCCAGGTATAGGAAGCCTCCTCGTAGACTCTATTTCAGCCAGAGACCTGCCCATGATACAGGGCTGTGTACTTGCCATTGTTACGATGTTTCTAGTTGTGAATTTCATTGTCGATATAATCTATACGCATTTAGACCCGCGGATAAGGTACGGCTGATATTATGGATAATATATTTGCTGATAAATTCAGGAAAGAAGGCTTGTTGCTACCAGAAGCTTATGGCAGTGATTTTGTAAAAAAAGTTTTTCAAAGAAAAGATATGCTCTTTGCTCTGGTAGCGCTTTTGCTTTTCATCGGGCTTGCCCTTTTTGCCCCTTTAATTTCTCCTTACAATCCAAATACAATTGACCTCAAAAACAAAAACCTTAGCCCATCAGGTGAGCATCTTCTGGGCACGGATTACCTTGGAAGGGATCTTCTGAGCAGGATCCTCATAGGTGCCCAGACCTCTCTCTCAATCGCCTTTGGAGTAGTTCTTATTTCTTTGCTTTTTGGAACCGTTATGGGTTGTGCTGCAGGCTATTACGGAGGAATTGTGGATGAAACTCTTTCAAGGGTTATAGATATCTTTCTTTCGTTTCCTGGCGTCATATTTGCCCTTACAATTCTGGGAGTTCTTGGCAGCGGAGTTTTTAACCTCATACTTGCTCTTTCCATAGTCCAGTGGGCACATTATGCAAGAGTGATGCGGGGGCAGGTTCTATCCCTTAAAAGACAGGAGTTTGTCCTTTCTGCTGTTACAAGCGGTGCAGGCGATTTTTACATTATCAGAAAGCACATTGTACCCAATGCCATTGCTCCTGTTCTTGTACTTGCCACAATCGACCTTGGGCATGTAATTCTTTCAATTGCCACACTCAGTTTTCTTGGAATAGGGCTACCTGCAGATATTCCTGAATGGGGAGCGATGCTTTCTGCGGGAAAGGAATTTATGAGGACTGCTCCGTACCAGACAATCTTCCCTGGACTTGCAATCACTTTCTTTGTGGTGATCTTCAGTATACTTGGAGACGGAATCAGAGACATCCTTGATCCGAACCATGAAGGGGGGGAAATATATTGAGCCTGATTGAGATAAACGACCTTTCTGTAGAGTTTCACACAGGAGAGGACAGTGTGAAAGCGGTCTCTCATGCATCCTTTGATATAAAGGAAGGGGAAACCTTCGGACTTATAGGAGAAAGCGGATCAGGAAAATCGGTTATCGGACTTGCTATACTCAGGCTTCTGCCGACAAATGCAGAGGTTTCAGGAAATATTTTTTTCCAAGGTCAGGACATTTTTTCCATTAAACCCTCAGAACTCAGGAAAATCAGGGGAAAGCATATCGCACTCATGCCGCAGAACCCGGCCGGGTCTCTGAACCCTGTTTTGAAAAACGGGCTTCAGATAAAGGAGGTTTACGAAGAAAGGGGGATTGATAAAAAAGAGGGAATCAAAAAAGCCCTAAAGCTCATGGAAAAACTCCTTTTAAAAGACCCTGAAAAACTTTTAGATCTCTATCCTCATCAGCTTTCCGGAGGCATGAGGCAGAGGCTGATAGCCTGCATGTCTCTTTCCTTTGAGCCCGAACTTCTGATTGCGGATGAACCCACTAAAGGGCTTGACCCCGAGGCAAAAGCAGGTGCAGTAGACCTTTTCACTAAAATAAAAAAAGAGTACGGTAAAACGATGCTGCTGATCACCCATGACCTCGATCTGGCTCTTGAGGTTTGCGACCGGATAGCCGTAATGTATGCAGGGGAGATAGTTGAGTTGGACGAGGCTTCAAAAGTCCTGAGCGAACCACTGCATCCCTATACAAGAGGGCTTATCAGGGCTCATCCTCGAAATGGGCTTGTTCCCCTGATAGGGCAGAGTCCAAGCAGGATAAGGCTTCCAGAGGGTTGTTTTTTTCATGAAAGGTGCAAAAATTCGGGCTTTGAGTGTTCCAGACAGCACCCTGAGATGAAAACTCATAATGGAGGTTGGATAAGGTGTCACTTCCAGTCCTTGCAGTAAACGAGCTGGCAATGAAGTTTGGGAATTCAGAGGTGTTCAAAAACGTCAGTTTTTCCGTAGAGGCGGGAGAAACGTTTGGACTTTTTGGAAAAAGCGGATCCGGAAAGACCACGATTGGAAGGTGTATTGTAGGACTTGAAAAACCCACATATGGGAAAATCCTTGTTCAGGGAAAAGATATCCTGAGAATGGGCAAAAAGGAGTTTAGAGAATTGCGCCCGAAAGTTCAGATGATTTTCCAGCACCCAGAAACTTCCCTTGATCCACGCATGAAAGCTTTTGAGAATCTCATAGAGCCCCTGAAGCTCCATTCAGGGCTCAAAAAAAATGCCCTTTTGGAGAGAGGAGAAGAACTGGCCGAACTCACAGGACTCCGCCCGGAACATCTGGCTCGCTATCCTAGCCACCTCAGCGGAGGTGAGATCCAAAGGATTGTGCTCGCCAGGATCATGTCTCTTTCTCCAGCTTTTGTGGTAGCGGACGAGCCAACCTCAATGCTTGATGTCTCAGTCCAGGCTCAGATCCTGCGCCTTATGCAAAAACTCCAGAAAGAAACTGGAGTTTCCTACCTGCTGATCTCTCATGACCTTGAAGTGTTAAGGAGGGTCTGCCACAGGATTGCCTATCTCGAAGATGGAACTATTACTTCAGTTGAAAATATAAAAAGAGGAATCAATACATGACTACTCAGGAAAACCAGATAAAACAGAATATTGCCCGTGTCTGGGATGGCTCATCCGAGACCTACGACAGCCAAGAAGGACATGGAATTCAGAGTGAAATAGAAAGGGAAGCATGGAAACGACTTTTCAAAAGCCTGCTCCCCCCAAGAAGGCTAGAAGTACTCGATGTAGGCTGCGGGACCGGTGAAATCGGGCTCCTGTTTGCAGAGATGGGACATCGTGTTACAGGTCTTGACCTTTCGGAAAAAATGCTTGCAAAAGCCAGGGAAAAGGCGTCTAAGAAAGTGTTTGATAACACCTTCAAAAAAGGAGATGCCGAAGTCCCTCCATTTGATGCGGAAACTTTTGATGTTGTTGTCAACCGCCACCTCCTCTGGACCCTTCCGCACCCGGATACTGCGGTTCGAAACTGGAAAAAAGTGCTTAGGAAAGGAGGAGTGCTTATTGTTGTGGATGGGCTATGGAATGACGGCTCACTCGAAACAAAGTTAAGGAGGCTTGTAAGTGATTTCTGTACTTTGCTTGTTGAGAGAAGGAACCCAAGAAAGGGGCATTACTCCAGAGAAATCAATAACGAACTCCCAAACCCTTACGGAGCCCCTCCTGAAAAAACGCTTGAATACTTCTGGAAGGCAGGGTTTGAAAATGTAAAGGATCTGGACCTAAAGGAGATTATCGAAATCCAGAAGAGAGCTATGTCTTTCCGAAAACGGATAGCTTTCAATTACGAATACCATTTGATTTACGGGAAAAAATAATTTGGGAAGGGAAATTCTATGAAAATAGATAATAAAGGGACTTCAGTCTTTACTTTAATACTAATTCTCATTCTCCTGACCGCATCTCTTTGCATTTCGGGCTGCACTGGATCAGCCGGAAAAGAGAAAGTCGCAACAGAGGAATCGACCTCTCTTCCAATACAAAAAACATCAGGAGATAAAAATCTCACAATGGGGGTAATGTGGGCAATCAATAACATAGACCCGCTTGTATGTGAAGAAACTAACGAGCTTGTGACCGAATACCTGGTAAAATGCAACAACGACTTTTCCTTAAAACCTTACCTTGCGACTTCCTGGAAAGCTGTTGACAATAATACATGGGAATTCGAACTGAAAAAAAATGTGTCCTTCAGCAACGGAGATCCATTTACAGCAGAAGACGTGAAGTTTTCCCTGGAATGGGATATAAAAAATAACAAAAAGCTGGACCAGTTGACAAAGATTGGAAGTATCAACGTGCTGGACAATCATACCCTGCAAATTAAAACAAAAGAACCAAATCCTGTGCTTCCAGAGACTCTCCATTATTCAAAAGCAGTTATCTTCAGCCCGAAATCAATAGATAAAAACGGGGAAATGGGAGTCCCTATAGGAACGGGACCTTTCAAAATAGAGTCCTATGACGATAAGGTTTACACTCTTGTATTTGTGAAAAATGACTACTGGTGGGGAGGCAAACCCAGGCTTGACAAGATTACATTCAAGACAATTGAAGACCCAAATACCCGGGCAATGGCAATTGAAAGCGGAGAAATAGATTATACTCTTGATGTTCCCTACAACGAAGTAGACCGGCTTGATGCCTTACCTGGAATCAGCGTTGAAAAATTTAACACTGCCAACGAATACATTCTTGAAACGAATGCAAACAATACGGCTCTTTCAGATAAAGGAGTCAGGCAAGCACTTTCTTACGGAATAGATCGGGAAGATATGGCCAAAAACGTTCTCTTTGGAGTTGGAAGACCTGCAATCGGTATTTTCCTTCCTGAAATGCACTGGGTTAACAGTGATCTGAAACCCTATAATTATGACCCAGAAAAAGCAAAAAGGCTGCTTACTGAAGCTGGATGGGTGGATTCCAATGGAGACGGCATAAGGGAAAAAGATGGAAAAACCCTTAAATTGGGCCTTCTAACCTATCCAAACCGCCCCGGGCTTCCGCCTATAGGAGAAACCATGGCAGCCCAGTACAAAAACCTTGGAATTGACATTAAGTACGAAGTAATGGAATGGGGAGGTATATCAGACAGGCTGAAGAGTGGCGACTGGAACCTTCTGCTTTCTACTATGGGAGTTTCAAATGTTGCAGACCCGAGTTATGTCTTCAATGACATGTACATAACAGGAGGAGATGGAAACCGGGGAGGATATTCAAATCCCAAGCTTGATGCCATGATAACCGAAGCAAACGGAATCGCAGATCTCAAAAAAAGGTACGCAAAATTCAATGAGATACAGGCTTTTGTGCACGAGGAACAGCCAATAATCCCAGTCTGCTATTACGGCTGCGCTGTAGCCAAAAAAGACTCCGTAAAAGGTCTGGTCTTTGACACAACGGTGCACGGTTTCTTCCTGAATCCTGAAATATACATTGAAAGCTGATAGAACATTGAAGAGAATAAATCTTGAAATAAGTGGCATGAAATAGCAGAAAAAGATCGAGAGAAGGACAATGAGAAAATAATTTATGGAAAAAACTCCATTTTAATCAAACTCGCACTGGCGCATCCCGCTGCAAGCAACGGGGTACGATGTTCGCGCCAGCGCAACTTTGATTGCACCATTTACTTAGAGCGTGTCTGAAAATTCAACCTGATCTCACAATTGGGATAGGATTACACATTTGATTTAAAAAACTGTAGCATTAAACCGTTTACTGCCTATAAAGTAGATTTAAAACGTAATGTCTATTGAATTTGATTTTGTGAATTAAGCTCACAGGTCTATAGGATAAAGTGATATCCTTAAAGTTAACATAAAACATACTTGTTATCCCATTGTAGAATTGATTTGAATTTTAAGACAGCCTCTTAGGGTCCTGAGATTTTTGTGAGGGCACATAACTTATCATTTTTAAATTAAAGCGTAAGCAGTAAAATGAATACTTGAAAAAGTTTGTTATTTAGCTGGCGATAGTTCGCCTAATGCATTCCACTAGAATCAGATCTAGAAGGCGAGTAAATCGCGTAAAACAACTCAATTTTTTTGCTCGTGTATGTGCTCCTCATCGTTGGCAGCGTGCATATGCTTATGCACAAGCTTGCCGTGAATGTGCGTATGTTCATGGATTAGATTTGTGGAAAGGAGAAGTTCCAGGTTATCGAGCACCTTTTCCACATTCCCATCCACCACAATCCGATGGTCTTCACCCATGACTATTGCTCTTTTGCTAATCTGCGCTACTGTTTCAAGGTCATGAGTGGCAGTAATTATCGTCTTTCCCGCTCTTCCCAGCTCCTGCAATAGCTCTATCAGCCAGAGTTGGGTTCTCGGATCCAGTCCGGCAGTGGGTTCATCCAATAGGAGAACATCCGGGTTGATAGCCAAAACAGCGGCTATACATACTTTTTTCTTCTCTCCCCCGCTCAGAGTGTGAGGAGATCGATCTTTAAGCTTAGTGATTCCGATCATCTCTAGGACTTCCATAACTCTGGTTTTGACCTCTTCCGAAGTCATATTGAGCTGCAGGGGTCCAAAGGCAACCTCCTCAAAGACCGTGGGCGAGAAGAGCTGCACATCGGAGTTCTGAAAAACAAATCCTACTTTTTTCCGGAAATATGATCTAAATTCATTATCTTTAATTGTATCGAAAACGTCTTCGCTTATCTTACTGTCAAAGGCATAGAATTCTCCTGAAGTAGGAAATACAAGCCCATCCAGAAGGGTCAGCAGAGTCGATTTGCCGCTACCGTTCGCGCCCATTATAGATATCTGCTCGCCTGAGTTCACTTTGAAGCTGATATCTTTTAAGGCATTGATCTTTCCCATGTATGCATATGATACATCCCTCACGTCAAAAATTCTTTCCATATTTGTATCACCTGATGATGTTTTGGGAGATCAACACTAACACTACACTCATGGATATCGCAATTACCACTGAAATGTAATCGCGATTGCGCATTTTGAACTCCTGCATTATCTTAACATCGCCGTTGTAGCCCCTGGACATCATGGCTGCATGGACTTTTTCGCTCATATCCAGAGACCTTATCAGCGTATAGCCTATGCGTCCGCCGACCCACTTCTGCTCCTCGAACATGCTTCTAGACCTTATGGTTCTGGCTTTCTTGGCAACGTATATCTCGCGAACCAGATTCATCAGCAGGAAGATGTACCTGTAGGTCATCTCCAGCGTGAAAACATAGATCTTGGGAACGCCCACTGTGCGCAGAGACTTAAAGAGGACATTCTGGGGCGTAGTGAGATAGAGCAAGACTACGGCAGATACGCATGTTGCTACACGCATGGTAAATATCACAGCATTATTGACGCCCTGTCTGGTGATGTAGATACTATCCGGCAGTGAAAATGGCCCCAGGTGAGCACCAGGACCGAGATATACTAAACTAATTAGAGGATCTCCTGGAAAGAAGATATTGAAGATCATGGGTATGGCGATGATGCCTGCAAAGATAGGTATGAAAAGCCAGACCCGCTTGATGAAGAATAAAACATCGATCTTGCTGAGATAAGAAAACAGCAGCGTAAGCATATAAACAAAGATCAATAATCTCAGGTCGCCGATCAAACTCGTTGCGAATATCAAGGCCAGGATGGAAACCAGCTTGGCCCTAGGATCCAAGCTCTGCAGAAAGCCATTTCTTCTAGAGAAGCTATCCGAGATAAAAGCTTCTTCCAAAAAGCTTAAGATTCCATCAATTGTCTTCCCTACGAAGCCCTTCTTGCCGTGATATATCGCAGAGCACCGGCATGGACCGATATCCACTTCTTTCATCCAGTCTGGGATCATCATTCACCTGTTTTTAAACCTAAATTCCAGTAAGCTATTAAAATTTTGCGTCCAAATCATCACAGGGATAAATTAAAACCTTAACCATTCATCTTTAGGGAATAAGTATTTTTTAATCCGGAATTTTCAAACATCAATAGCCTCTAATGTAAGTACTTTAGTTTGTTTTTTGCATTCTCTAATAGGGATACGTCATTTTGGCGGTATGATGCTCTTCGCTATTTCGAGTGGACAATTTAGAGCTACTATCTAAACCAGATACAACACCTATAATATTTGAAAACATTAGTGTGGGAAGTCACTTCAGAATCGATAATTTCTTTTTGATTTGGTCACTTTACAACTAGTGCATCGATTCCAAAATCAATAACATAATTCAGTAGCCAATTGCAGTTATGAACTCAAATATTTAGTTTAAAACCATGAGATTCATTAAGGACTGAAAGCACATGCGGACACTGACAAGCCTAATCAAGAATCTATTAACCACGGAAAACGCGGAAAGCGCGGAAAAAAATGTGCCCTTTGTTTCTTAATTCCGTGTTTTCCATGCTCTCCGTGGTTTTCATAAATTTATTTTACCACATATTTTGGAATCGAAGCACTAGATAATCATTTTCAACCCAGACAAAACAGCGAAGAGCCAATTTGTCCGAGTTAAGGTTAAAGATTAAAATGAAAAAAAACAGTGTGTCATTTTTTCTGTAAATCACAAATCCCAAGAGTTGTTGGAAAAGACTCCCACATAGGGAGAGACAAATTATATACGGTATGCAAAGCTTTGACTTTCAATTTACAGCAAATTCGCGACACTGTCTGAAAATTTAATTTTTGGCAACCTTCTTTCCTACGACGTACAGGAGGCCACCGCAGACTACTGCGCCTATTACTCCGGACAGAATGTACGCTGCCGCAGATACGGTCATCGATTCCCCGCCGCCGGGGAAGGCATAATCCGACATTGGTGCGTTCCAGAGTCCAGAGAGTTGCTCAAGCCCAGGAGGCACAAAACCGAGCTTTTCCTGGAGCTCCTCCGGCCCCCACTCGCCGAAGGTCTCGCCGACGGCTAAAAGGCCCAAAGGCGCTAAAATTATCAGCACTAGAAGGCCAATGGCTAAGTTTCTTACTATCTTTTCCATATTCACACCTCAATTGGGACTGCCCTTCTCATTTTGTTCTTCTGCTCTTCAGATGTCTCTCCGTATAATATAGTTGTATCCGTTTTCTGGATATAGGCAAAAATAAGTGCGGTAATCAGTGCTTCCAGGATACTGAATCCAAGAACGTGTTCAAGTACCATAGCAGGAACAGTTATGCTCAGGGGATAGGGCATATAAAGTGGGACTCCGGCGGCCGTGTGATGCAAAAGGGGCTGGATTCCGAACTCGATGCCCGTAAACGTGGCGGCCATCGTTAGAGATAAGTAGCCAGCAATGGCCGAAGCAATAATTCTTATAGGGGAAGTGATTTCCGAATTTCCGCTAATAAGCTTGTAGGCGTAGTAAGCGACAAAGGGCATCACCACTCCCATGTTGAAACAGTTAGCGGCTACGGCCGTTATTCCTCCATCACCGAACATCAGTGCCTGCAATACCAGAGCTACAGAAATGGTTATTACTGCTGCCCATGGACCCAGGACTATGCCTATAATTGCAGCTCCCACGGCATGGCCCGTGCTGCCTCCCGGAATAGGCACGTTGAACATCATTATTACAAATGAGAACGCGGCTGATAGAGCCAGCAGAGGGACCTGTCTGGACCTAAGCTCTGTGCTCACCTTCTTTCCGGCGTAATACCAAATAGGGATCATAATGATCCAAAACGCAATATAGGTATACGGCCCTAAATATCCATCTGGAATGTGCATTTTTTCTCTCTTCCCTTAACTTATTTCCTATGGTTCCAACCGGGAATCCATTTTTGATTAAGTAATTCTTTATCATATGGAAAATTTCCCTTAAGCGAGAAATAATAACACTCTTAAAATGAGCTTTTTGAGAGTGTTTTCCTGAGATGACTCAACTTATCCAAATCCCTGACAACGTTCCCACTGATCATTTCTAAAGAATGTCCTTGGTAAGATCAGATTGTGTAGTATTACATATATATGTTTTGATATTACTTTATTCGATAATTTTTTGTTTAACTCCGATTTAGCGCTTATATTTGTCTTTTTTAATCAGATTAAATGTCCCTATATCTGCCATTTTTATCCCGAAAATTTTCTGTATATTATACATATTGAGGAGGAAATAAGGTTTCATGGATTCTCATTGAAAGTATCAATCACGAAATGACATAACACTAAATTTATAATTCCAGCTTAATATTAGTTCTGTAATCAGCTCGTTAACTTTGTTGACTGTAATCCCTTATCTATTGTGAAACTTAACAAGAAGAAAATCTGAGGGATCATTGCTCAAAAGGAGAAAAGGGAAAATATGAAGAGTATAGTTGAGATCTGTTGGATCTCAGAACGTCTTATTTTTCTGCATTGTTATCTTTTCACATGGTATGTAGTTTCTTAAACCCTCCACTCACTTTCAATGTTTTGTCAACTATATGACAGCAAACTCACCAAGAAATTAACGTCCTCGATTTAGTAGGAATAAACCATCTAAGATTAATACTAAGTAATAAGATAAATTACAAAAGTGTTAAATAGTAGTTATTAGTATAGGTAAAGTGTCTCTGGAACAGACACAAAACTAAAATCTCTACCTAAATACCCGGAAGCACCTGAACACTTTTTTGCCCCTGCCTGTAGTAATAAAGCTGGCAGGGACCTGGGTGCGAAAGATGGAGTACTGGATTAAAAATAATAGCCAACAATTTTCCCAGCCAGAAGAGAATCAACAGAGTGTCAAAATTTTAGTAAAATTGTAAATTTCAATGAGATGTTTGGGCACAAATTCACATTCATTAGACTCAGATTATTAACCATATCCAAAAATAATACTTAAAATTTACAGCAAATTTGTAAGGATGTCTTAAAAACAGTTCAAAAATTCAGGTTAAAGTCCTGCCTCCTGATTTTCTCTTAAATTGGGGGGTCATTATCTGTGAAAAATGGAAAAGGTCTTGATGACCTTAATTTTCCCCATTTTCTTTGTTTCTCGTTCTGACATTTTGCAAGTTTCTGATGTTAAGCCTTTCAAGGAAATTTTTCAATTTATCTCGCGCTCAGAGCCTGATTATATCAATCCTATCATACAGCTCTTCCAAATCCTTATGCAGCCTACTAACCTCCTTCTTCCAAAATTTTTTATTGGATTCCAGAGAGGGGCCCATTTTCAATGCTGCGATCTTCGCATAGTTCCGGGAAATTTTTCTGTTGCTCCAGGAAAGGCCGAAAGCCATATCGGTTTTTTTGATGCTGTATTTTTCGTGGATCAGGAATTCGTAAAGTTCAGGAACCAGATCCAGCTTTTTTTCGGAACTTTCGGGAAAGTTTGTAACAAGGTCAGCCAGATTGCGGAGACCGGACTGGACATCACAACTTTCAGGGCACAGTTTCTCCGAGTTTGCAAACTTGAGCACCTCTCTGAATTCAAGGAAAATATCCGTCTGCTCGAAACCTGATGGCAGAGTTTTTCCAAAGAAGATAAGGATATGGATGCATTCGTGGAAGAGAATTTTTGCAATCAGGAACTCGATTCTCTCCTGAAGGTTCCATAACTTTTCGACCAGTTCTCTTTCCCACAACTCATAGGGATTTACCAGGACAAGTGACCTGTATATTATTTTCTTGTCTTTTCTGGAAACTATCCTCTTCGGCTCAAAGGCTAATCCCTGCATCATTCCAAAAAATTGCACTCGGACCGCCAGATCCCAGCAGTATTCCCATTCTCCGGAACGCACACATTTTACCCGATAACATTTTCCGTCAAAGTGAACCCTTTTTATTAGCCGGTACAGATCCTCACTTTGTTCTTTGATAAGAGCTTTTATCATGGGCTCCCGGTAAATGTTCAGATCAAGATAGAGAAGCCCGGGAGGGGATAAAGAGCAATTAGGAAAGGGAAAAGAAACAAGAGAGAAGAATTGGACAAAATGAGGAGTCGGCGAAGATACAAGGGGTGACTCGCCCCACTCTCCATGTAACTGCAAACTGTTTTTTTGCTTCGGCGAAGCCTTTTTTGTTTTAATTTCCGGCATCAAGAATCCAGCCCTCAAAATTCACCTGTTTCTACCACGTTAGAGTTAATTGGTAACACTAATATTTACTTTAATGTTAATTTGTACATAGAAGAGTCAAGAAAATAAATAATTTATCATACGAAGATAACAATTAGTATTAATACACCAGAAGATACAAAGAAACTGGATTCTTTGAGAAATAGCATATAAATGCAAAATAATTCATTGAAAACTATAATCTAACTTATTTTCAACCCGAGCCACAGGAAAGTCCCTGTGGTTCTCCCCCTTATGTCTTTCTTCAGAGAAAGGTTTCTCAATACTTTTTCGCAGATTTTACAATACTTTCTGTTCTCTTTTATCATTTAAATTGCTACATCTCTCTTAAAATCCTCTGAGCTCGGAAAAAAGGAAAACTTAGAGTTTAACTCTCAAACTGACTTTCCGCAATTTCCTTGGAATATTTCGATTTTTCTGGGCACCAACTATTCACCTAATTTAACATCGTTAAATTATATTTTGTTGTTATTTCTATGGAAGAATTTATTAGTTTTGTATGCAATTAATTACTGATAGGAAATAATTTATTTTAAGAAAAATAACATTAGTATGAGCCAAAAGCTAAGAAAACACTTTCTGGCAGACTCAGTTCCAAAATCCAGTGATGAAAATAAGTGTAACACCATTACATAAAATTTATAATTCTATACTTATATAATGATGTTACGACACAAACATGGTAACGATAAACCTTAACTTTAATAACTTTTCTGGACTACCAACTCTTTTAGAAGTCTTTGGCAGTTTTGACAACAACTATGAATACACGGCAGAAGGAATTTTTCGTAGAAAGGTTCCTCCATTCTGTCCTAGATGTAGCAGTCCCATGGTTCATAATGGTTATAACATATACACCAAAAAAGGGCTTGGGGACATCAAAATCGGAAGATACAAGTGTTCAAATTGTGACTCCACACATGAAGAAAATCGTAGTTTCTGGGAGGGTCTTAAGTCTGTTCTTTTTGATTCGCTTGATGATTTCTTCAAACTACTCAGATCTCACAATGTTTCACATGAAGGAATTTCTGCCATTATGGATTTTATATATCCAAGATCAAAAAGCACTATTCTCAGAGAATTCAGCAAGAATATGGAGCAAGAGCAGGTTTCACATGACGAAAATGTGCTTGTAGTGTGCTATGACGAACAGCATCCAAAGAAAGGACGTTGTCAAAAATATCGTTTAACCTTATTTGATCCAAAAACTCAAAGACCATTAGCAGATGAGCTTTTTGACGATAAAAGTTCAGAAACAATCAAAAACTTCCTCAAAAAGCATTTGAATACATCAGAACCTGTGTTTATAGTTACGGATTTTGACAAAAGATATCCTGAGATTCTAAGTGAAGTTTTTGGGAACAAGTTAGTACATCAATATTGTTTGATGCACTTAAACAAGCTTGTAGTTCACGATTTTCCTAGAAAAACAACTATTGAACAGGAACTATTAAAATACAGAATTTTAAATATTTTTTATGATCGTGAAAAAGAAATAGAATTTCTCGAAGAACTTCTATCTGAAGAGTTGAATTTGATCAGTGACAAAAAAAAGTACATGGAATGGATTAAAACTGCAAAAAAACAATTTGAGAGGTTTAGATATGAATTAAAGCTTGAAAAAAGACGAAAAAAGGAAAATCTTTCACATCATAGTCTAGAAAAGGCAAAAAACAATTTCGATGAATTGATGAAGCATATCAAAACATTTGATGAATCAATTCAAAAACGATTACGGATGATAAACAGTCATTGGTTAAACCTCACTTTGTTTCATTATCTACCTGGAGCTCCAGCGACGAACAATCCTGTAGAAAGTTATTTTTCTAAAAGTCTAAAAACTGATAGCAAAAAACAGTTTAGGACAGATATTGGAATTGAAAACCAGATTAAACTTGCTGAGATGAAAAGAGCTGGTAAGCTTACAAAACCAGATAAATCTCTTTTGGAGTTATTCAGAATATTTATGCCATTCCGGGCATAGTAAACGGTTTTAGGTGAGAATTATGCTGTCGAAATAGCGGAGCGTATCGAATTATTTCTATGAAAAAGTTAAAAGTTTCCACATATAGGGGTGATTCTATGAAAATTTGAAAAAATTTAGCACTTAAAGTGAGGCTGGAAGATGAAGTTAACATACTGATGAAACTAATTTTGAGGAAAGTCATAATCAAGTGAAATAAATAATGAAAATCACTGGATTTTGGAACTGAGTCTTCTGGCAAGGAAATGAATAAAATATGCCTGAGGAAATTGCAAGAACAAAAATCATTGGATTAAAAAATACACACACACAAAGCTTGAAAATATAGGGTCTGAAGCCAAAACCTGTCTTCATAAAGAATCTGATCTTAAAGGATGTTACCTTCCATAGGGTCAAATCCTAAAAATGCATGAAAATTGACTTTAAATTTGCATCAAATTTGCAACACTGCCGAAAAAAGGCTTTAAAACTCTAACCTTTGGAAAATGGGGGGTGTCTACCAACCCAATCGAAGAACGGATACAAAAACGAAAGCCTTCTAAAAATCAAACTAAGAAAATAGAATAAATTTATGCAAAAGAAGGGCAGGTAAGTACCTCTCTTTTTAGGGTTTCTTGGAGGAGTTTGTATAGACTGCAAGAAAGTTATAGCCGACTACTGGAATATAAGGTCTTCAACTTACAAAAACGGGGTAAATGGATTTGATGAAGAAGAACGCACTGTGTGGAAGCAAATATTTGAAAATTCCCTGTCTTCCCATGAGAGTTTGAAAGTACTGGACGTGGGAACAGGCGCTGGTTTTCTCGCCCTCCTTTTTGCTGAGATGGGGCATAAGGTAACAGGTGTGGATCTTTCAGAAAGCATGCTAGAGAAAGCAAAGCACAATGCAGAGAATATGGGTCTTGAAATTGATTTTTTTCATGGAGATGCGGAAAAACTGCCTTTTGAGGACAGCTCTTTCGACCTAGTCGTAAATAAATTCCTACTATGGACCCTTCCGCAACCTTCCTGTGCTGCTAGGGAATGGAAGAGGGTCCTTAAATCCGGAGGACGGATTTTTGCCATAGATGGAGATTGGTTTAGTCCACATCCAGCTAGACGAATCAAAAGGGTGGTCTCTGAATGGACAAATATTTTTGTTAAAAAAAATCAAAGCTCAAAGATTTTCAAGGATTGTTATGGACCAATCAGAAATTCTCTTCCTCTCTATGAGGAAATAAGTTCAAAGAATGCTTCTCTCCTCTTTTCTGAAACCGGATTTGTAAACACTGCAGTTAATCCTCTCATGGAGGTGCAGAAATTTAAAAAAAGTAGGCAATCATTTCCGCAGAGGCTTCTCGGGAGTAACTCTATTTTTCTGATCTCGGGACAGAAAGAGTAAGAATAAGTCTCTTTGGTCCCGGCATTTTTTGGGTTGGATTTTCCCAGAAGATGCCGCAACATACATTTATTCTCGGTGTTAACAATTATCTTTTTTTTGTTTTCATACCATACTGAAGGTTGTTGCTAAGCCTTCTTACGTTTGTTATCTTATTTTTGATTTGCCATATACGAAATCTTATTTTATACACACTTTTCTATAAAAATCATAAACTTTAATTATGATCCCCTGAAAAAAGAATTATTAAAATTTGGTTATAGAAATATAATAATATTATAACTGTAACTAACAGGGGATATAATGGTATGAATAATGCACAGATTGTTGAAAGCAATAATTTTCCAGCCTTATTTCAAGATTATGGGAAGCAACTATACGAGATAAGATCCCAGATGCTACACTTTTATAATAAAATTAACGAATTTGATTTGACTACAATGGCAGAGTCAAGTCTGGAAGAACTCTATGAGATCTTTTCTGAATTAGATACACTCGGGCATCTGGATGTTGACAATGAAATGTGTGAGTTTGTTCTTCGAGACCCGGTGATCCAGTCCTTACTTCCTGCAGTCCACTCCAGTTACAGTAGTTTTTTCAGCCTGCATGAGACCCAGCTTGCACGAAAAATCCTGAACCATGAGAACCCCTGGAAAATGCTGGAATCTTTTCCCCTATATCCGAGATACGAAAATCTGATCAATGTCCATGTCCGGAATTCCCCCCGAATTGAAGTGCTGGCTTTTATAGGCTGCGGTCCCCTTCCTGTTACTCTGCTGCTTTTCAGTAAATTATATGGCATTCGCTGCATAGGCATAGACAAGGATCCCGAAGCAGTGACTCTGGCAAAAAGATGTGTAAAGCACTTTGGTCTTGAAAAAGAAATCATTATTGTCGAGGGGGATGAAACCGTACTCGCAGAACTTGAATGGGACTCTGTGCTCATAGCAGGGCTTGCTGAACCGAAAGCGCGAATATTCCAGAACCTCCATAATATAATAAAAAGAAGAAAATCAGAGTCGAAAAAGCTCATTTCTGTGTGCTACCGTAACTATACAGGCATGAGACAGCTGCTCTACTGGCCTGTCCGGCCTGAGCATTCCAGAGGTTTTCAGAAAATAAGTGAAATCCCTCCCACAGGTGGGGCAAACAACACCCTCGTCTTCCTGGAGTGTGAGTAACATCTTAAAAAACGAAGCTCTGCCTTTAATTACAGAACTTTGGCAGATCCATGCTCTTGTAAGGGATATTAAGGAGGAGGAGATTTTGGAGAGCTCCTCGGTCAAACTGCAGGCAGCCTTTGAAAGGCTGGACGAACTCGCTGCCCTTGAAGTAGATGAAAAATCTATAGAGACGATCCTCAAAAGTCCGGGATTTGACTATTTACTGATTTCAATTTCTAACTTTCGGTTTTTATACAATCTAAAACTTGAGGTCGAAAAAGCAAAAAGCCTACTCGCAAGCCGGAATCCGTGGGAAACCCTCAAGAATTTTACATTTTATCCAAACTATCTGCAGCTTGCAAGGACCGAATATACAGGTTCCGGCCTGAAACAAAAAGAATGCGTTTTGTTTCTTGGCAGCGGCCCTCTTCCTCTAAGTCTGATAACGCTCTGCCACGAGCACTGTGTTCAAGGAATAGGAATTGAGCAGGACGGAAAAAGGGCAAGTCTCTCCAGAGAGGTTATTTCCAAACTAGGGCTTTCCAAAAGCATCAGGATAATAGAAGGAAACCACTTCTGCATTTCTCTCGAAACCAGCATTAAGCTTTACATGGTCGCTGCCCAGGCCGAACCCAAAAAAGAGATCTTTGAACACCTAGCAAAAGTTCTGCCCAAAGGAAGTAAAGTTTCCTACCGTCTCTATGAAAAAGGATTTAGGAAGATACTGGATGGCAGTATTCTCTTTGAACTGCCTGCCGAATTTGAAGAACACCTTAGAATTCAGCCAGAACCTCCGGTTAATAATACAGTTGTGTTTTTGAAAAGAAAGTGAAAACTTCCAACACCTCAATTAGCCTTCCAAAATTCCTTTAATTTTAATCATTAACAAGTTTCAGGATTGTATTGATAATCAAAAACTCAATTGGTTACTCAAAAGACAAGATTCCAAAAAAGCAAATTTAGAGTTATGAGATAAGCTCGAAATAACATAGAATGATATCGATTTTCAAGTAATACTTTCGGCAAAGGAATTAGTATATTGCCTTCAAATATCGTTTTTATTATTGACTTATTTTTTTTTGTTTCCATCTCTCATTAATGAAGAAATTATTTCAATGAAATTAAAATTTAATTGATTTCTCTGATTAGAGAGCGTCGTAAAAGTCAAAGCAATTCTACAATTGGATAATCTGAACGTTGACTTTAAATATGGATATAAAATTTTTACATTAAATTCAGGCAATTGCTACCTTATTAAGGATCAATTTATCCTATTTGTAGAATCAAATAGACTTTTACGACGCTCTCGATTAAAAGTAAAAATTAGGACGTCATCTTTTTTTAAGGCGGTAAATTTCCTTCTTTTTTGTAATACTATTTTTTAGTTTAGGAATGGTTTAAAAATAACTTCAAGTTTCCATTCGTGAATGGCTCTGTATTCCATTTCCCAAAATAATCATCAAAGACAATATCGGTTACAGAAATGCTTGAAATTATATTTTCGTCATTCCTTAGTATTATTAAATACGATGAATATATGTAAAGTATTAAATGTAAGTTAATTATACATTCAGATGTCTTCCAAATAGACTCAAGAACATAAACGCCTCCGAGATCTATGTATCGAACTTGCAATGATGGAATTTCTCACTTGTAAGTGCAGGCAAATGAGGAATTTCAGTGCAAGGGCAGAGCAAGAAAAGTTCGTCCCTCTACTCAATTAAATCTTTTCTGGCACGTCTCCTGAAAAATGCGAATATTTTTGGACTTTTTTGAGTCAATTTGTTTGACTGAGTGAATCAGTTTATATAAGTCTCGTAGATCGACTCTATAATATGGATAAACAAAACTAGTTGCTCTTGACTTGCATTTATACGGCAATGAATGGAGATGTGGAAGAAATAGTGGCTAGTTCAAGGTGCTTACATACTCTGTGCCTTACTTAGGATTCTCAAAGCAATGGAAATCCTGAGACTCTGCTTATATGTCCTTGTGGAGTCTACGGAAAGAAGCATTCAGCACTTTTTTATCATCTTTAATTTTTAAAAGAAAAAAGCTGCGCGGCTAGCGAAAAGAACGAAGTTTCCAGATATATGATCTTACCTAATTCGATATCCTCCTCTTTAAGCATATTGAAAGACACTTTGGAGAAAATTAATGGAGAGATCAAGAGAAATTTAACCTACTTATCAAGTTTGACTTCCTCAATGCTCCGAATTTGATTCACATCCTTATCTGAAAGGGTCACATCTTTTCGTTTGATGCTACAGTCGTGAGTTTTGAAGATTTTACTCCTTTGAGAGCCATTATAGCTTCTGCAATCTCTTTAATTTCTTCGCCTTCTCCTTCCAGAACAATCACTTCAAAGCAGTTGTCATGATCGAGGTGGATATGCACTGAGGACTTTATCAGGTGAGAATAATGGTGCTGGATATCTCCAAGGGCATTTGATAGACCTCGTTTTGTGTGGTCGTAAACGACAGCAACTGTTCCAACACGATTGCCTTTAATATCACCCATCCATTCGTAATAAGAAATATAACTCCTGATGGCGTCCCTTATGCCTTCCGAACGAGAAGAATAACCTCTTTTTTCGATAATCTCATCAAATTTACCCAGAAGGTTGTCCGGAAGGGAAACTCCTATCCTCATAAGTTCTGTTTCCATCGTATCACCAGTTAATCTTATATTTATCGCCAAAATAATATTCGGCTTAATGTACGTATTACTATATATGTTTTTCTTACTTAATAATTTATATTAAAAAAGTTGAGTACAGTTAAGAATATTAGATGTTACTAATAAATATATATAATTAATTTTATGATGACACTTCGAAGCATTTTATCGAAAAACGTCGTCAGTATAAACTTACTCCCCGCAAGTGTCAAAAAAATATTTCTTGTTCTCCCAATATGAATGTAACTTAAAAACTCATCCCCCCTTTAATGAATAACAGTGGGAAAATTGGCAAATGAATTCTACATCTGTGTACATCTGTGGATATCGGGTGTAGGGACTTGGCCAGGAAAAAAATTCCGGCCTTGTGCTTAATTAAATATTTTCTAGTATGTCTACTTAACAATGTAAATGTTTTTGGAAGTTCTGCGGAGTTAATCAATTTGACCGAGCGAATCAATTCCAAGAACCCACGGATATGATCCAATCTCCTTCGATTGAGTAATATAAATATTAAATATAATAACATTAAATATTATGAAATTAACAAAAAGTATTAAATAGAAGCTCACCATACATACATATGTCTATGCGAACAGACACAAAAACAAAAAACGTTTCCTAAATTTGTTACTTGAACTTGCAATGCTGGAATTTCTCACCTCTAAGTGCAGGAGGTGGGGAGTTTCAGGTGCAAGTACAGAGCAAGAAAGGTTCTAGCCCTCTGCTCAATTAAATCTTTTCTGAAATCCTTTCTTTCATATCACCTTGAAGATGCCAGCGTTTTTGGGCTTTTAAGGTTAATCGGTTTGGCCGGTTGACTGTTTAATAACTCACAAACACGAACTAATATCCTTCAATTTAGTAACATAATTTTAAATATTAATATTATTAAATGTTATAAAATTAATGAAAAGTGTTAAATAGAAGCTAATCATACATACAGATGTCTGTACGAACAGACACAAAAACAAAAAACGCCTCCTAGATCTATAGAAAGAACTCGCAACGCTGGATATCCTCGCCTGTAAAAGCAGACAGGTGAGGGGTTTCATGTGCAAGGGAAGAGCGAGAAAAGTTTTGGACCTCTACTCAATTAAATCTTTTCTGGCACGTCTCCTGAAAAATGCGAATATTTTTGGACTTTTTTGAGTCAATCAAATGAGCATTTAGTAAAAGAACTGATATAGAGTATCAGGATCTGATTTGAGAGTTACATAAAAATAGGGGTTAATGAAGGTTTTTGATTCTGCTTAAGCCTGATCTGGATGTTTATTAAAAATTTCCGAAGGAACATATTTTCTCCTAGAAAGTTATACAAATTATAATAATAGTAACATTAAATATTATGTAGATTAAGAAAAGTATTAAATACAAGTTCAACATATTATGTTTACCGAAAGAAGTCAAAACAGATACGTCTCCTAAAATGTGTATGGCACATTCAACTCCGGGAATTCTTCACCTGTAAGGTGGGTAGGGAGTCAGGGTGCAGGGGAGGAGCAAGGAAAGTCTGGTCTTCTTCTTTTCCTAATGTCAGTGACAGCTGCAGCAGTAAGCGCAGGCTCTGCCGATGGAACAAGAACAATGGTGGAGACAAGGAAAGAATGACAAAGAAAGGAGGACAAAAGAGACAAGGATAGAAACCACAGTAACTATACTTGAAATTAGATGTAACTATCTCCGGAAAAGGAGTATACAAACACTGCAGATGTTGCCAAGGAATTTAAAGGAGACAAAACAAAAGTAAAGGGTGAATATCATGGAAACTGAGAGTAAAGGCGGAAGTATTAAAGATCTTCCTATGGAAATTCAGGAAATATTAAAAAATATGGATTTTCCTGTAACCAGGAACGACATTATTGAGCAAGAAAGGAAGAGTGAAGCAATCCAGGATATACTGCGGGAACTTGGCATGCTTCCAGACAAGAAATACAATAGCGCGGAGGATATAGCCAAGGAACTTCATAAAATTTACATTGGGATCCCCGCCTAAAAAGCGTAACTAATTTTTTTTCATTTATTTTAGGATTCATTCTAAATCTGCTCTCTAAGATCTTCTCCGAAAAATGTTTCCCGAAGGATGGCTAAGGGAAACTGCTAGAGAGACCGATCTTATTAAACTGGAACGTAAAATCGATCCCAATATCATTTTTTGGGTTTTAATTACTAGCTTCGGTGTACGCCTTCCGAGTACACTCGCAAGCCTAAAACGCCAATATGAAAAAGAATCAAAAACCAAGTTAAGTGACAGTAACTGGTACTTTCGTTTCACTCCAGAACTTGTTGAGTTTCTTCATCAATGTATGGGCGCAGTTCTCATTAGTCTGAGTACCGTAATCGTAGCTATAAATGCAAGGACTTTGAAAATGGGTTATTTGATACTGGGAAGAATCCGCAGTTGAAGAAGATATAGACTTTACTAGTACATCGATTCCAAAATATGTGAAAAAATAAATTTTTGAAAACCACGGAAGAAACAGAATTAAGAACCCACGGGCACAATCCTTCTGCGCTTTCCGCGTTTTCCGCAGTTATAGCATCTTGATTGGGTTTTTCGTGCCCGTATGTGCTTTCAGTGCTTAATGAATCTCGAATGCTGTTGGACTAAATTTTGTGTTCATAACTGCAATTGGCTACTGAATTATGTATTGATTTTGGAATCTATACACTAGCTCTGGCTTCTAATGAAATTCCAATTATTGGGACTTATGCCTTTGATGTGCAAAATTAAGTACAGTAGACTCTGTGATTCTATTTTTTAGTTATGTCTTTATTAATGAAACTCCCTGTATTCTGTCCAGAACACGCATCAAAACAGAAACCAGTTATTACACAACAGAGATCTAAGAATAAAATGTCAGACGCGAACTAAATCCCCCATCATTGCTTTCACCCTAGGTCATTTTGCGAACCGTTTCATTCCTCGCCGACACTTTCTGCAGCTGCGGTCTGTGTGGTTAAAAGCAGAACAAATTAGAACACTTATAATGAAAAGAGAGAAGAGGAGTGGAATTACTCTTTTTCACTCCGTTTTATCCTTACTCACCATCCTCTGGTATATTCATCATAACAGGATATACATACCAGCTCTCCATTCTGCACTCTAGCACGGGATTCTGCAACCATTTCCTCACATTTTGTGCACTTTACCGAGTTGAATATCCTGGCTTTTTGAGGGATTTCCACACTGACATGTTTTATTTCGAACATTTTTTCAGCCGGTGTTTCTCTCATTAATTCCGATACACAGTTCATACGTTTTCTAAACTCTGGTATTTCAGATTCGGTAGCTGTACCTGACATTACTTTGGGACGAAGCTCGCCTAACTCCGGATCAAGAGCATCGATGTTAAAACTGGCTTTTAATACCACCCTGACAGCTTTACCGCTATCTCTGCATATGAAAGTGAAGGCCTGTTTCCCATAATCTTTGAAGATCAGGTTACCTTTGCCAATAGTGCAGCCCGTGATAACCTGTACTGCATCAACTCCACATGCATCATTTTCCACAATTGTCACAAGTTCTTCATCAACATCTCTATCAACACAAAGCTCTTCTATGCCGGTTTTGGCAGCCATATAACCTATAGTCAGTCCTGGGCATACGTGCCCATGAAACTTTGCAACATCAGAAAACGGAGCTATTTGCTTTACTTCTTTATTTTCGCTTGAACATGCTTCAGACATTTTGATCACAACTTTTATACATTATAGTACTTAATATCCTTTTCGAAAAAATTGTTAACATATGTTAACACAATGTTGCAAAATATTAAAACCCAATCTATGCAAAAATCTCCTGAACTGACTTAATTTACCGGAGTGGGACTTACACACTTGAGGAGCAAAATAAAGCCCAGCGAGTCAGTAGTAATTATAATGACTCTAATATTTAAAAAAATAAGGAACGCTTAAATAAAATTCCTATCTGGTCAAGTTACTTATAAATATTTTATATACAAAAGCCGAAATCCTCTTAAACTATTTCTGGATTGGATTCAACCTTTCTACCAAATAACACTATTTACTAAATCCAAAAAATAGAGAAGCAGCCTTATCAGGCTGCTTCTGCCCAGAAAATAAGGCTTCCATTGAATTGTCCTGCGGACGAATAGTTTTCCGGCAGGTCAAGCTGGACTTTCGAAGTTTCAGATGTTTTTGAAGCTATGAGTTTGCTGTAAGCAGAACATTTGTTCTGATCAACGTTAGCCCTGTATTGAAGGGGCCGTTATTCTGGTCTTCCACTTCAGCCGTTACTTTTATACTACCGTGCCCATTGTTTTGGAAAGTCAGGGGGACGGATTGGCTCAGTGTTCCTGGTTTTACTGTTCCGAAATCGACTGAGTTCGGTGTGACCTCCAGGGAAATTGTAGGTGTGATATTCACAGTAAGCGATACCGTTGCTTTAGAACCCGATCCTGACGAACATGTTGCATTCGAGTTGTCAGTTGTTGCGTTTGAGTTGTTCGAGTTATCCGAGTTGTCAGTTGTTGCGTTTGAGTTGTTTGAGTTGTCTGTTGTTCCGTTCGTGTTGTCAGTTGTCCCGTCCTTATAACTGACAACAAGGATTGCATTCGAGGGGGTCAGATAGTCGCCACTATTATCTGTAACCGAAGGGGCAATTATCTGAGCTGTGTTGTTCTCAGCCAGGAGATAAGTTCCGACAGGCCTTGCTTCATCGATATCCAGATCTGAATAAGGAGTCGAGTTATAAGCACCAGATTTATTCATTTCATTGAATTTTAAAGCAATGCCACCATGTCCTCCGGACTGAACTGTAGTCCAGAGCTTGGCCTCGTCTACATTGCTGAGATTTATAAAGCCGCCTTCAAATGGGATTTTCACGGTAGCTTCCTCTGGAGTTAAACCTCCTGAGGAACTCATCGTACTCACCACGTCGCATCCTTCATTGATCCAGTATTCGATTTCCTTGCCTGATACGTCTTCATACACTACAAGCAGGCCGACCCCGTCAATGCAGAAATAGTTTTTCGAATCGTTATTGGTGTTTGTGACTGTTGTGGTATAATTTCCGTTTCCACTCACAAGCTCTGTTACGTTATAAGCACAGGTCCCGGTTGGGTAGTCATACTGTGAACCCCAGCCCTTTTTATCACTATACTCGGCTTCCGGAGTCAGAGATTTCCCTTCAAACGTCAGGCTCATGGAGGGATCGACTCCCTTACTGCCTGTTGCACTCCATGTCCAGAAGTCGTAGAGCCTTGCAAACTTCACAGTTGCCCCTTCAGGCAGGTTAATACTATGAATTACAGTGTATATACCGCCGGGGGAGATCTTATTGCTGTAGCTGCTGTTTCCATAATCATAAATAAGATTTCCTTTAACGGTGCCGTGGGTATAGGTTTCAAGAGGCTTGTCGCCAACGTAACCGTTATGTAGTACCTCTTGGGTCTTACTAAGTTCATTATTTGTAGTGATCGGGTCACTTATAGTAGAGCCGGGAACGGCAACCGCCTTAAGAGTGTAATTCTTTACTTCCTCCGGCTTCCAAGTAAATTCAACAGCCTCTGTGGCTCCATTTGCAAGTCCAGTAATCGATTTACTTTCGACAAGAGACCCCTCTGAATAAAATTCGAGGGCAAAATTGCCTGCGTCCTTCGGCCCGTAATTCGTTACATTAACCGTTACAGTGTTGTTCAGATTTTCCCAGGCTTTCGCTACATCATTGTGCGAGACTTTAATCTCCTTTATGCCCAGGTCAGCTGAGAATATCTGTCCGCTTCCTGACTGGTTACCAGAGGATGTATCTCCACTAGTATTACCAGAAAAAGTATCAGATGAAGTACCAGATGAAGTACCAGAAGAAGTACCAGAAGAAGTACCAGAAGAAGTACCAGAAGAAGTACCAGAAGAAGTATCTCCACCAGTGTTGCTTGAAGACGATGTCGTGTATTCGGCTGTCAAGATGCCAAGGACATTCTTATAGAATGAATCAGTCCTGTCATAAGTTAGGGTGTTTGCGCCGTTCGGTTTAAAATTGTTCTTAACATCCCATGTGTCAGCTCCGCAGTAACTGCCTTTTAGTAAATGTCCCATTAGTCTAGTTTCAGGCTAAATACTATTAAATAAATTACCATTTCTGATAGAATTCTCTTTAACAGATCATCTGCAGGATCCTTTCTACTTAAGTTCTTCCCAGTTTATATTTGATTCTTAACACAAATAAGTATTTTATTAACAATTATTCAGATATATTAACTTTTCCAAATGTCTCTTGAATATACTTATGCTTAACTTCTTGTGCATATTTAGTCATACTTTCATATTATTTCAGTTTGAGAGTGAATGAATCTGTTCAGTGCCTACTTTTTTTAAGGCATTAAGTTCTTTTTTTCAATTTGCTAACTTAGGAGTTATTGAGTAATCCAAAATTTCCATCATTCATTTTTAAATTAGTTTGCTTATTTAATCAATTATTCAAATATTTATTTAATATTTATTATTATTTTTTAATTTAGTATCAATATTTAATATCAATTTTTTGCTACGTTCTACACAAAAATAATAACTATTAAAAAAATAAATACTATTAACCTGTATGAGTTCATAAGAAGTTTATTATATTCCAGAAGAAGATACTCCAGAATCACAGGTCATACTGACGCAAAAATTTTATGGATATCTGTAGTTTCTAATCAGTCTTTTTCAGTTTTCAACTATTTTAAGAGATCATATTCTCTGCAGGAACGCAGAGAATGGAGATTACCCTCCATTTTGACTTCATTTTCGAATATTTCCCTTTTTACCTCACAATATTTAGCTGCATTAATTGATACCGGCAGAACAAGAATCCTTAAATGAGAATTTTCAGCTCAGACAGTAAGCAAAAGTCCGGAAAAACAAACTACCAGATCCTTCTATTGCAGATCTCAACAGGAAATCGAAGTAGCTTGCATACTTGCCCCTGAAAAGCTTGCAGGTGAAATCAGAACAACTGTTTTCTCCTGCCAGCATTGGGAAAGTACTGCAGACAGACTTTATAGGACAACAGGATAGTACTAATTCCTTCCAGGGTCGAGAAAAGGTAATATGCAGGCACGATGGGTATAGTGACCGTTTTGCCGGTCAAACCGATTGACCATAAAAATCAAAAAAACTTGCAGTTCTCAGGCTACATGCCAAAAAAAGTTCAATAATGAACAAAGAGTCAGAGTTTTCTGACTCAACCTCGCACCTGAAACTCCTCACCTGCCTGCTCTTACAGGTGAAGAATTCCCAGCATTGTAGGTGCTATTAACAAATTTAGGAGGCTTTCTAGTTTTGGTCTGTTCGTATTGCATACTAGTGTATTATAACATTTTATTTAACACTTTTCCTTAATTTTATAATATTTGATATTACTAAATTAAAAATTCGTGATATCAGAAAGAATGAAATTTACAACTTTAAAAAAGTGATTCTAAGTATATTCATTAAAGATCAAATTGGTATCAATCACCTCAACTGCATGTAGTTCTTTATGCAATTATTCAACAGTGGATTTCGCTGGACACCTAGCCATTGGAAAAATTAGCGTGATCGGAAATACCACTCAGAACATAGGTTCTTCGCTATTTCGTGTGGGTAATTATACGTTCACTTTCGAAATGTAGGTGTAATACGCGTAATCTTTGGATAAATTAATGGGAAAATCAAATCCAGATTCGATGTTTATCTATTTGGCATGATAACTTACTAACTGAATAATTATTTTCAACCCACGCAAAGCGGCGAAGAGCCAAACAACTGTAGTTCTCGGGGTTACACATGACTATGAAGGTTTTCAAAAGAATAAAGGGACGATTGCGTCCTGCGTGAGGCACCCAAATAGGGAGGTTCTTTTCATTAGTTACTTTTTGTGAGTATCGAATTAAAGAGATATTTCATTGGAAAAGGTCTGAACCCTAACTGAAAAACATAATCCTTTTCGATATTCTTTCTCCGGGAGGAAGCCTGGACTTTTCGTGAAAAAATGAAAGATCGGAAAAAAAGAATCTACAAGCTATATATTACTAATATTTAGAACCGTGTTACTTATCACATATATTAATGGATATGAGTTTTAATTTTTAACAAAATTTAAATACTTCATATTCATAACTCTTTTTTGAATTAACTGTATTGTGATAAACAAATCCTCTTCTTTAGTAGGATTTGTGAAAAAAATGCCCGCAAATTTGATTTCATTAATAAGGAGGTGATATTTAAGAAAAGACCTGACAAGTATTAGAAACTCATGAACTCTAATCTGTGCAGCTGCCTGTTTTTAACTCCCCCATAATCTCAGCAACCAGGCATGGAAAATCACCAGAAGGCTTGCAGCTCGGCAACGACAACTTCGATAACTCCAACTGCCTGGTTCAACAATTAGCAGCACCAACTGCTTCTAGTTATTTTATTCTTAACAAAAACTTCCGATCCCTAGAACGACTTTGTGTACCTCAAAGGCAGCTCTCTGCCTTCTGTCTGGAGAGGAAATAATGCCAAAGGCACGATATATGATCCACCTAGCCTAAGCCTTCTAAGGCGAAACATTCCTCTCACCGCTCCTTGCGGTGTTAAGGCTGATTAGCATCTCGTCTCTACAATTTCAGCAGCAGCACGCCAGGAAATACATAGACAGATGCCTGCCCATACCAGTACAAAGTCGATGCGTCAACAAATAAGCCGCACTGTTCCAAAGAAACAGAAAAGAAACAATACTTTCTGCAGAGGCGACCTGATCAGGTCGTTCTCCTGCTTTTTCAGGTGATGAACATGAATTCAAAAGGTGATGAATATGGACTTCAAATACGCTAAATATCTACTTCCAATACTGGTAATGCTGCTTTTACTGAGCACTGCTTCGGCAGCAGCTCCGACTACCGCAAACAGCTACGATGACGGCATTCCGCTGACGACTGTCCAGAAAGGGACTGTCTCCGGTGGACTCTGGTACGGCTCATATCCCGGATTTGCAACGTCCGCGCAGAAGATGTTTACCCTGCCTGTGTACACGGATATCAAATGGGCCAGGCTCTACGTTACCGTCTATGACGGCCACATGCAGGAAAATCGCAAGGGCAATGTGACTATCGGCATCGACGCGAACGGCGACGGAAACTACGAGCTCCAGAAGAGTGAGACCTTTAATACATCTTACTCGTTCCCCGGCTCTGGTGGAACTGGACCTGTCTGAGTCAACGACCACATGAACCGCGTGACGAGCGACTACCTGATGTGGTACGACCTTACTGCTCGATGGCTCTTCGCTAGTTAATATGGGTAGTTTTTTATAATATAATTATAATATAATTGAGTGGCCAATATTTGACGTAAATAACTATAGGAGTTTGATCACTCATTTGCGAAAAAGCGTTTGAATTACCTTTGAATGTTAAAGAACCATGGTACATAAGAGATTATAAACTTGACTCAATATCTAAAAACCTTGATATTTGGCTTGATTTTAGAAGTGGTTCTAAATTTCCTTGTCCTAAATGTGGTAAACCTAATTGCTCAGCTTATGATACTAAAGAAAAAGTGTTGCGACATACCGACTACTTTAATTACACCACCTATTTGCATTGTAGAGTTCCGCGAGTAAAATGTAGCAATTGTGGAATTCTCCAAATAGAATTTCCATGGGCTCGCGAGCAAAGTGGTTTTACTCTTCAAATGGAAGCCATGATCCTAGAACTGGCAAAAAGAATGCCAGTATTACAAGTTGGGAACTTGCTTGGAGAGCATGACACGAGGCTTTGGAGAGTTATACACCATTACGTTGACGAAGCAAGATCCAATGAAGACTTTTCGGATGTATTTGTGGTTGGCATAGATGAAACTTCATCCAAGAAAGGACACGAATACATAACGCTTGTTGTTGATAACAAAGATTCTAAAGTAATATTTGCTTGTGAAGGAAAAGACTCTTCTACCATTACCAGTTTTAGCGAAGATTTGCAAAATCATAATGGAAACCCTAGCAACATCAGAATGGTATGTTGTGATATGTCTCCATCATATATCAGTGGAATTTCAAAAGGGCTTCCTAATGCAGAAATTACATTCGACAAATTTCATGTGATAAAAGCGATGAATGAAGGAGTCAATGAAGTAAGGATACAAGAACAAAAAAAACTAAGAAGCTCAAAAAAACCAAATTCATATGGCTTACAAACGAGGAAAATTTAACTGAAGAAAAAAAGAAAAGGCTTTTAGAATTCAAAAACCAAAAAATGGAGACACTAAGAGCATACAATATAAAAGAAAGCCTTAAAAAGTTCTGGGAATGCAAAAATCGAGAGGAAGCTGAACAATACCTTAAAAAATGGTATTTCTGGGCAACTCATAGCAGGTTAGAAGCAGTAATTGAAGTTGCTAAGACAATAAAAAGCCATTGGGATGGAATCTTGAATTACTTTGAGTCCAGAATTACTAACGGCATTTTGGAAGGTATTAACAGTATCGCACAGTTAATAAAAAGTAATGCTAGAGGGTATCGAAACACTCAATATTTTATTAATACTATCTATCTAAAAATTGGAAAGTTAGATTTCAAACTACCCACATGAAGTAGCGAAGAGCCCTTTTTGTATATAGTTTCAATAATTGATTTCACAGCTTAATTTTGCATAAATGCCCTGTTAATTTGAAGGTACTTTCATTATTTTGTGCCTGTTATTCGAAGGATTTATGTTCTTTTAGTAAAAAAGCTCAAAATATAAGACGGACCATTTCTCGGAGGATTTTAAGTATCTAGAATATGAAGGTCTGTTGTTTTTTATCCTGGATTATGATCTTTCTGTTACCTTGAATGTGATTCTGAATTCAGCCCCCTGCGCTCTTTTAAGCTCTATTTTTCCATCCAGCTGATCTACGAGAGTACTTACTAACTGCAATCCTAGTGATTTGAGAGTTTCTAATTCTATATTTTCAGAAATTCCTTTTCCGTTATCTGAAATTGTCAGGCTGAAAAGGGATTCATGTATCCTGTTATTCCTTTCTTCCCTACAAAGCCGGATTCGAATTTCTCCTTCATTCCTGTTGGGAAATGCATGTTTGAGGGAGTTGGAAACGAGTTCATTGACAATTATTCCTAACGGAATAGCAATATCTATATTAAAATATGCGTTTTCTTCCAGATCCATGCACAGGTGGATATTTTCATTATTAAGGCTATAAGTCTGGAAAAGGTTTTCAGCTAGCTTTCGAAGGTATGCCGAAAAATCCAGTGTATCGAGTTCCTCCCCTCTATAGAGCTCTTCATGGATAAGGGACATTGAGATTACCCGGTTCCTACTTTCTCTGAAAGCTTCGAGTATCTCTTTATCCTTAAATTTTTCAGCCTGGAGATCCAGCAGGGACGAGATTACTTGCAAGTTGTTCTTGATTCTATGATGGATCTCTTTTTTCCTGGCATTTTCAATTTTTACCAAGGCTTCTTTTGCCTTTATTCTCTCGGTAACGTCGGATATCGTACCCTGGTAACTATCAGGTTTCCCTTTCTTTCCCGGAATCCTCTGACAAACTTCGTGTACCCATTTTATTTTACCGTCCTTGCACCTTATTCTGTAGCTAAGTTTTCCACAATAAGGAGGGGGAGAGTTTTTGACTTCTCTTTCTTTTTCGAGGAATAAAGGCAGGTCTTCCTCCTCAATAAGCTCTCTCCACTGCTTTTTAGACATTAATTCTTCTTCACCGTATCCAGTAATCTCTTCTACACTCCCTTTCATGAACTCCAGGTTGAAATCCTTATTTCTCTGAAAAGCAATCCCCGTAAAGTTTTGTATGAAAGAAAGGTACCTTTCTTCGCTTAATTCAAGCGCATTTTCAGTATTTTTACGCTCTGTAATGTCCTGGAGTGTTCCTCTCATTCTAACAGGAGTATTTCTCTTCTCAAAGATGATTTCTCCCTGTGCGTGGACTACGCGCTCTTCTCCATCAGCCAAAATAATCCTATAATCAATGTCATAGGGCTCTCCGTTTAAAGCTCCTTTAACGGCATTTTCCACATGGCCCCTATCATCGGGGTATATGAAATTCAAAACTTCATCGTAACTTACATAGAATTGTTTATAGTTACACCCAAAAATGCGGTAAAATTCATCAGATCCGTAAAATCTATCAGTTGCAAGATCCCAATCCCAACTTCCAATATGAGCTATTTTTTGAGCTTCAGAAAACTTTATGTCATTTTCCAGTAATGAATTATAAGCTTTTTCAAGCTTTTCATGTGCTTCTTCCAACTTAACTTCTGCTTCTTCTGCAGCTCGAAAAGCTGCTTCACCCACCTTTTTCCGCCCGAAATTATCTATCCACTCCCATTTTCCTTCCCTTCTGATTAAAGAGGATTGGTGGCTGGAGACTACGTCAATAATCTCTCTTGCGCTGCACATGTCGAGAAAGTATGAGCATAGAGCTATCATTCGGTATTTACTGATAATAGCATCCATTTTTTCCTCATAATCAATAAAGTCCCTCCAATCCTCTTTTTCCAGCCAGAAAGTGTTTTCTGCCAACCTCAGTCCTTCATAACCACTTGCCAGAGCATGATTGAGTATTTCAATCCAGCTGTCTATGACCCTTTCAGAATCAGAAATATCCCCATTTACATACCAACAAGTGTAAGAGATAATTTTGATTTGTCCTTTCTCTAGATAAACATCAATATCAGGAACAGCCCTTCTCAAGGCTTCTCTTGCCTCTTCTACTTCCAGGGGTTGTGACGTAACCCAAAGGCAAAACTCGTTGTTTTCCAATCCTACTTTGAAATAGGGAACCATTATGTCTTCCAAATCTTCTGTTGTTTGATAGAATTGGCAGATATGGGTTCCCCAGGGAATGTCTCCAACAATACCGATACCAGAATTTCTAATGTTCATACCCATTCACATATCTCCATAAAGGGTTTAATGCGGTCGAAGACTCAGAATATTATGCCAAAATTACTTATTTAATGTTATATTTAAAATTAATTGTAACATGAAAGACTCAAATTACTGTTGCAGCTACGCAGTTGAGTTTTGCTTAACATTCAAACTAGAATATCACATTTATATATTCTTTGTAACTTCAGCCTTAAGAATGTTTCCAATAAGAGAATAACACATGCTATCTACGACTATTTCTTACCTGATATTTTTTTTCACGTTATAAAACGATTTTGGAAAACTGTAATTTTTTAATAATTAAGTATCAATTAATAACAAATTTTTCATAATAAAACAACATAAATTAGAAAAATTGATATATTGATAATAAATAAAGTAAGACAAAAGTTAAAATTTGTGAGAAAATATACTCAATTAAAAACTTAAGGTAAATATAGACATTTCTGAAAGTCCGTGACTTACACTGCAAAAAGTTGCCAGAAGCTAAAATAACTGATATTGAAGAGACAGGAGAATAATATGTTTTCAAAGAGCAGATTGGGTAGGTTTTTCCTCTGCATTGCAGGAACCTTGATTATTTTTTTGTATATTTCTCCATGCCTGGCAACTTACAATTTCGAAGGTGCCCCTGAACAGGACAAAATGAAAGAAATCACATCAGGTACAGTAAAAGGCGGACTGTATGTTGACGAAGGGGAGGGACTTAAGAAGACCCCTTATGTGAAGGAATTCAACGTTCCGGGAGATTCCGTGAAATGGGCAAGAATATACGTGGGGGTGTGGGGAGGAAACGAAGATAAAACCGGAACTCTGGACCTTATCGTTAACGGTAAAGATTTCGAAAGTGTAAAATTAGAAGGTAAAGGAGACAAGGGAGACGATGAGGATCAGAATCCTGCCATATACGGTGCCGGGTATGGGGTATATTGGGTAGCCTATGACGTTAGTACGAACATAAGTACGGGGCCTGTAAAAGTGGAAGCCAGAACTGGAGGGGACATTGACGGCAGAGTATATGGAATAGTACTTGCTGCAGTATACGAAGATAAAAATGGGAAGGATACAAAATACTGGATTGAGGAAGGAAATTTGAACCTTCACGGCAAAGGATGGAGTGAAGATATGGGGTCAATGCATGATGAAGCATATTCGGACTTCTCGGGAGATATAGATGCAGATAAATACAAGACTGCAAACCTTGCTGTAGCATACCTCTGCGGCAGTCCCGGGCTTGAAGACTCCATTTACTTTAACGACGAACAGCTCTCGGACGGGGACAATAAAAACGACATCGCAAATTCAAAAAGTTATTTTGATTTAAAATTCGTAACTATTCAGATAGCCTTTCAAAGGCTACAATTTTTTCTCGTTTCGAGGAAAAATTGCATATAAATTGAATCCTATTTGTTTCGTTATTATGCTTACACGTGAAGAGATTTTTGTTATCTATGAAGCTGGTCCTGAAGCTGTAATTTCTGTA
>MCHG01000110.1_pt1 | contig 48380 bp, 41 predicted proteins | sample 787351 | NCBI WGS metagenome assembly MCHG01 (sample SAMN05430296, study PRJNA330682) | permafrost metagenome | biome: Cold desert; feature: permafrost; material: soil; isolation source: enrichment culture inoculated with soil incubated with H2/CO2 at 20 degrees... ... | reverse complement strand
GTTACAATGGTTTTTTACATTGCACAGTGTTACACTTTTGCAGTGCACAATGCTACACTTTTATATTACACTAAACATGGAGAGTCTACTTGTCATAGAGATAGAGGTAGAGGTAAAGATTTTTCGTGTAAAATTGTTTTTATAGACCTCTTACTTGAGAATGTGAGAAATCCTTATTATCTCATTAAAAACTCTTTGTTCAAAATTCATCCTATAACTAGTCTTATTTACTGTTCTCCCGTTACGGTCTACCATATTTGATTTTTACAGGATTGAATAAACACTATTATTTATTTGCTTTATTTTTAACAAAATAATGAGTGATATGAGGGTTATTTGTCTTTCGTGATTGTATTTCAAAAGTCTTTAAGGATAATATAAGGGGCGTAAGCTTGGCATGTCCATAGTTCCTCGTATCAAAATCTGGGTGACGCTTGTTTAACCTTTTTCCAACTTCTCCTAAATATGCCCAGCCATCTTCATCTGAACTCTCTGTGATAATTATTTTCAAAGATTCAATTAGCTCGTCCCTATTTTCCATTCGATCTTTAGGTGTTTCCTGTTTTTCTGGCTTTCCAGTAGTTTCATAGGCATCTGTACGAATTGTTGCTAAAACCTCAAGATATTTAAACTGTTCACACGCTGATATAAAAGGAGTTGGCGTTTTCTTTTCACCCATACCTACAACGTACATTCCAGCTTCTCTCAAGCGTGCTGCTAGACGTGTAAAATCACTATCACTTGAAACAATGCAAAAACCATCTACATTATCTGAGTAAAGAATATCCATAGCATCAATGATTAATGCTGAATCAGTAGCATTTTTTCCTGATGTATAACTATATTGCTGAATCGGCATGATAGAGTATTGGAGCAATACAGTTTTCCAAGACCCTAATTGTGGCTTTGTCCAATCACCATATATTCTCTTATATGTGGGTGTGCCGTGGTTTGATATTTCGTCAAATATAAATTTTATATATTTATCTGAAACATTATCAGCATCAATTAACACTGCGATTTTCTTATCTTTTTCCATAATAATCCTCCTCACTAGGAATATTCATCATAATCTACGTTCTATAAAAGCACACAGTATTAAATCAATTTTTTTCTCTAGTTTTTTATTATAAGTAGTAGACCTTTAATTATTTTACAATACAAGTAATGTAAGCGTCAAATATTCTACTGAATTTATCATTATTTTTGTCTATTAATACTGAACTAGTCCAGAACTTATTGCATAAGCTCGTCCCATGAACCAATAAACGGATAGACAAAGGCCATCCATTCTATTTCCTAACAAACCAATATACATTTCCCCTACTACATATTTTCATCTTCAAAAAACCATCTCGCTAAAGATAATATTGTTGGCTTAGGGCCATCATCCATGCTTTTTATTGTCGTTGTTTGTGTACTGTTTAAATTTTGATCCTTCATTACATCTACTTGCTTGATTTTTTGTTGTAATTCTTCATTTTCTTTCGTCAACTCAGCTAATTGTTTTTGAATTGATATTTTTTCGTTATCTTTTCGTAATAGCTCATGCTCTAAATAACTATTTTTTTCTTTTATTAGATTATTATGACTAGTGCTAAGTTTATTTTTTTCTTTTTCTTTATATAATTGATTTTGCAATTTTGATTGTTCTTTTTGTTCAACTTCTATTACTTCATTTATTGCTTCATTTATTGCTTCATTTAATTTCTCTAATTCTTCATCTATATTTTTGAGTTTTCTTTGTAGACTCCCTTTTTCTCTTAACTGTAATTTATCTGTTTTTGGGTCATCCACCATATCTATTAAACTATCCTGATCGTCCGCTTCTATAACTTGGTAACCTTTACACTTCCCCTGCAAATAAACATGGTCTTCTTCATTTTGATTCATTACATAGATCACATGGGGTAGAGTACATTTATTTTGCTTATTTGCTTCCCATTGTTGGTAAAACCCTTTTCTAGGTACGTTCTTGTCAAATTGGTCAACTATTTTTGGAGGACTAAAATTTTGTCCATGATCTGTAGATTGGCTCCCATAAAGTTTATCCTCACAAATCCATAGAACCAATAATTCCTCATGGGTTAATACGAATAGGCAAGAATCAATCTTTTTGTGTTGAAACAAAATGTGATCATTTTGTAATCCCACTTCTTTACATTGATAAATCAATCTATGTATATGTTCATGTTGAGTTATAAATAAGTAGTGTTTCCTGCTTTCTTCTACACATGAAGTAAAGTCTCTGTAGGGTAAAATCGAGGTATGTATGATTTCTTCTTTGCCCCACTGTCCTTCAATAGTATAAAACGTTCTTGAAGTTAATTGATATCCTTGAGAAAATATAGTATTTACTAGAACTATGTTATCATTACAATCTTGAGAAATGCTATATGGAAATTGGCAACAATGATCTACTCTCGATACTACTTTTGGTGAACTCCACTTTGTTCCTTCTTTCGTCCTTTGATGAACCAATACATCTCCATGAGTATGTTTGTCTACAATATGGTAAAACAAATGAATATCCTCTGTGTCAATAAACGCTCCAATATACCGAGGCATAATGATATTAAACTTGAGGACAATTTTCACCGTCCACTTTGTTTCTTCCAATGTGCATAAAATAATATCACCACAAATATCTTGGCAGAATATATGAATTCTCCCTTTCCCATCAATCAATACATAAAAATACTCAAAACACTCTTTATAAATACTCTTTTTTTCTGACCAGCGTTCTTGCAAAAGTATTTGATAATAAACATTTTGTTGATCACCATAACTGAACTTTAGTAACTCTCCATCTTTCTGCTTAACGAAATAACATTGGTTTTTTTTCTTTGACATTACTCTTCCTCTTTTCTTTCTCCTCTCTCCTGCCATTCTTTACACGCTTTACAAAATGGGACAAATACTATTTTATCTATAATCACCTTTGTTGAAATCAAAACACTAACGTCAAACGTTAAATTATTGTTTACTATTACTGGCGAGCTCGTTAATTTAGCAAAAGCAGTTGACTCAAATTGTAAGCCTTTCTGCTCAGCATGAGCAGGAATATATAGTGTGGCTTTCTGAGAACCTTCAATTTTTCCACTGGCCATATATACTTGTTCTTGTCTATCTTTTGCCTCGATATCATAAGGAATGTAAAAGTCATATTGTAGTGTTGAGTAATCCGTTCTATTCGGTAGATTCTTTCTACTCATTGTTTCCTTTACCATTTTGCATTTTTGAAATATTATTTCTCCTATATTTACTATTTTTTCCACTTTAGAAGAAATTCCAATGGAGATCTCAGTAAATACCATCTTTTCTTGATAGACGGATACAACTTCTTTAGCAAGTATAGTTATTCCTTTTTCTTTTTTACATTGATCTTCAGAATTCTTCAAAACAAAATATTCCTCTTCTATTTGAGGTTCTTTTTGGGATACTACTCTAATATCATAAGGATAGCTATCATTTTCTTTAAAGGTAAATCTATCTACAATAATATGGCTAGTAGTATCAATTTTATCTATTACACTCTTTCCTTCATTACTGCGACTAATTGCAAGAAGTGTTTTTTTGTCTGGAGATAATCGAAGCCTTTGTATTATTGGCAGAGTAGTCTTAATCATTGAAATACACTGTTTGTTTTGTATATCTATAACCTCAATTTGATGCAATCCACTATTTGCTGCATATACATGGGTTCCACTCTGTTCTAACGAAGTAATAACTGATCCTTTTTTCATCTCTATATATGAAATTTTTCCAGTTTCTATATTCACAATTGAGATATTTCCAGTATAGCGGTCTCTTTCTGACCCTTTATTTGCTATATATAGATATTTTTCATCTGTCCCTAAAAGAATATCACAAGGAGCATAACCAACTCCTTTGAGTACATTGATTAACTGTAATTTCTCTGTTTCATAGATTTTTATTTCTCTACGTAAAATATCTAATATAAATAGTCTTCTCTTCTCCCCATCAAGCTCCAAGCGATCTGCCGCAGCAAATCCTGTGAGACAATGAATTTTTTTACCAGTTTTTAAACTATATACGCATATTTGTTCTGTATTTGAAATATAAATCTTCTGAGCGATGGAATCTACTTGCAAATTCCCATTATTAGGAATATCCCATGTTTTCTCAGAATCGTATAAATCATAAATAATCATAATTTGATTGTTTCTATCATTTGCTATATACACATTATCTTTCTCATCTACGATAATATTTTGAGGTCTTGAGCCAATTTGAATTTCTTTTATCAGCTGGTTATTATTCCCGTCAATAATTGACACACTACCCTCACCTACGTTTGATACATAATAGATAGTCCTCTCTCCACTATCAAACATGGACTCTCCCTCACTCTCCATCACATTACCTAACTTACACTTACTATCATCCTTTGTTTATATTTTATGTAAAGACCTGTATACCAGATTTTTTCCTCGTAGTATAACTCATTTTCTTTTTTTCTTTATGTAAAGGTCATCTATACTCCACTGGCTTTTCCTTTTAATAACCGGTCCATGAAAGATTGATTCTTTTCAAATTCAAGTTCTTTACTAATAATCTCTGTTTCTTCCTTTATACGCTCAGCTTGTTTCTTGATGTTTGTGTTTTCTTCTGTTATGTTTTCAACTTGTTGTCTCAACCTGACATTTTCTTCTGTTATCTTCTCCACTTGTTGCCTCAACCTGACATTTTCTTCTATTATCTTCTCCACTTGTTGACTCAACCCAGTATTTTCTTCTGTTATCTTCTCCACTTGTTGCCTCAATCCAGTATTTTCTTCTGTTATCTTCTCCACTTGTTGCGTAATCATCATCTTATCTTCTTCACATTCTTTTAGCTTATTTTCAACATTTACTTTAAGATCCATTTGTTCTAACAACTGTAGGTTTATTTTTTCCAGTTCTTTTTGCAATTTCTGTTGTGATTCCATGAATATACTACAATTCACATCTGATTTTTCTTTTTGATCCAAAATTCTCGTAATTTGGCCTTCATATTCTTCGAGATCTCTTTCCTTCTTTTTCATTTGCATATGTAAAGAAGCAATTGTCTTTTCTAATGTCTTATTTTCTGACTTCACCCGAGATACTTCTAGATTTACATCTTGTAGCTTATCTATTTTTTGAGGTTCATCTACATTCGTCTGTTTTACGCTATCTTGATTTTTTTGAATGGTCCATGGATCCTTTCCCGTCATTACAAATTCCGTTGGAATAAGTAAACTCAAATCTAACTGCCCTGTTCCATAAACTTGCCTTTCTCTAAATGACGATTCCTCTTCATTTACACGATAAAAACGATACTTTTCAACTGTATATTCATTACCCTTATTAAAGTAAACTGGAGTACTCCAGGATTCACCATCAAAAACTGAATGAAAGATTTTATTTTCTTCCACCCAACAAGAGTATAATTTATTATTTGATACAAACAAGAGAGGGTCAGCTAATTTCACATTACTTTTATATATTTTAAACTCTTGGATATCTCCATTGGCATCTACAAGAACATGATCCAAAAAATATATTGAGTCTTCTCTACACTTATTTAATATATGCATATCCTGTTGGTTTTTTAGCACTTCAAAACTAAAATCATCCCCTTGGATACCATAAAGCCTTTTTCCATGAGTCCAACTACCGCTTTGAAAACTACTGTAGTTTATAGATATCTCATCCCCCTCGTCAGTAATAAATATCACATCAATATCTTTGTTCTTATCTACTACCACAATATACTCTTCCTCTAGATCAGATATCACAATATCCTCAATTGTAGTAAATTTCGTACCTTCCCCGTCCCATAGACAATGCATTAATACGCCATGATCACTACTGTCGTTCTCTATAAGTAAATAAAAAATATGCATCTCATCTTTGATTATTTCAATTTTTAAATTATCTATTTCAAGATTTTCCTCTTCTGTTTGATAAAGTACTTTTCCAACCCATTGTTTGTCCTTCATTGTACAGTACTTTATTTCTTTTTTACTATTACTATATACGATATGTATAACTCCTTCTTCAGCGAAAACAGCAAATCCCAATACATCCTTGTCGATGAGACTCTCTTTCGTCCATTTTCCTTCACTATACATAATGCTGTATCGTAATTCTTTATTGTCATTTCGTGAAAACTTCCATATATTATACGTATAATCAATATATATCCAAGAATCTACACTATTCATAAATATTCCCTCCTTTATAAAATTATATTTTAAGACAATGCCTATTATTCTCTTTATCTAAAAAAATTATTCTAATCTAACTTTTATTGTCACCCCTTTTCATTCCTAACATATGATGGAATATAATAATTAATCAAGTTTACATTGATTATGATCTCTCATAAGGAGGAGAATTTATGTCTATTAACTTCAACAAATTTGTACCACGTCCCGGCCTTGTAAATAAACAAGGGCGTTTACCAGACCCATCTGAATTAGTTTGCATTGAAGTGCCTAAAGTTTTTGATCAATGTCTAATTAAGCGGTGTCTTGTATATGGTGCAGGTCCTGACACAGATGCAACTGATTGTGAATTGAGAAGTAATCCCCTCATCGATCCAAAGAGATTCATTGGTTGTAGATGTTTTAAAGTAACCCTAATCTCAGTGGAAAAAATTCCGCTTAGAAAAAAACCTGACTTCAAGAAAATGGTCATTCATTACATGATCTCATTTTATGCTGATTATATTGATTGCAATGGTGTAAACAAATGCGAGTTATTCGAGATTTTTAGAACTGATGTGATTGGAAAGTTCTACTGTCCTGATTCCATAGCTCAAATTTCAGCAAATCATGTAGGAGATCATCGACATCAAGAAGATGAAAATATTATTAAGCTAGAAATGGTAGCAGAATGCCTAGATGGCGAAATACTACAAGATTGTGATTGCAATGATGTTTTGGATATAACTTTGGGTTACTTCCTTGTTATAAAATGTGAGCTTATCGTACAGCTCCTTATCCCAGCTTATCACTATTGTCCAATTCCAAAAGAATGTTGTAGTGAAGAAGAACCTGAAGAAAATGCATGCGAAAGATTTATCAATGCTCCAATACCTAAGTTTTATCCAAAACAAAATTTACAGCCATTGTTCCCTGACTGTAATGATATTCATGTAGACAATGACAACGATGAGGATGAAAATGAGGATGAGGATATTAACATTCTTTAGACGAATAAGTATTTTTGTATCATCCATCACATTTTTTCCATGAAATGCATATATAAGAATATAACACTTAATAAAAAATTCACTATTTTGATTATCCCCTAGGGTAATTCAAAATAAAATTATAGGAGGATTTAAATTATGAATTCAAAATCAAGAAATTATTATAATGATGATTGTGACTGCGGTAAAGAGAAAGACCCTTGTAAGAAAGAAAAGAAAAAAGAATGCCCAGTTATTATAAAATGTGGTGCTATTGGTTCAGCTACAATTCCTGCAGCTACTCCAATTAATACTATTTTTACACCTACTTCACTAACTTTAGATACTTCATGCTTATGTAATCCATGCACTAAACTTGAATTTACAAGTAACCTTACAACTGCTGGTTACACTGGCACAGTAAGCTTTCAAGTGTTTAAACAATGCAACAATCAATTTAATGCAGTTCCTGTAGGACCTGCATTTAACTTCGCAAGCGTAGCAGCATCTAATCAAACTAGTATTTTCACATTTTTCGTTTGTGATTGTGATACCTGTAATAATAACGACTGCTGCACCTATACAGTAATCGTAACTGTAACTACTACCATAGCTGGTACTCTATCCATTAATAACGCGACATTAGGAGCAATCTCTACATGTCAATCAAGCTGCAGTAATTGTTAATAGTAGAAGATAAAATTTGCGATCTTTCATTATTGATCGTATAGGATAAAAAAAACACACCACCTTCAAAAATGGGTGGTGTGTTTTTTCACCATGCATTCTCTAACTAATCCCTACTCTTTGAAAATCAGATTAGATATAATTCCGTCCAAAGATCCAACCTGGCATCAACAAATTGCTTTCGCCCTTCTCACCTTCACTATAGGACAACTTAACCTTTTATCGAGCCCTATTTATTGTTAAACAAACTTCTTTCTTAATTCTTTTATGAAATTCCTTGTGATATTTGCAGTAAGTCCCCATATAATGTTGTTATTATACTCATACACACACACAGGGTAAATCATATTTCTCTTTTGATATAGATCTCTATTTTGAATCTTGTGAAACGGAAATGGCCCATCTACATCAACTTTATAGGACATGTCATATACTTCAGGTTTATTGTTTAAAAAGAAATCTATGGGAACCGTAAATATTTTTGAAACTTCGTCATTGCTGTATATGATTTCTTCAACCTTCACATCTACCTGCCCTAAGAATGGATAAATAATATCATTGGTGTTGTTTAATAAACAATCCAGTTCTCCAATGACCGAAATATCATCCACATGAATACCCATCTCTTCCTGCGTCTCTCTAATAGCTGCCTCACGTGAAGTTTCACCTTCTTCTATTTTTCCTCCAGGAAAAGAAATTTCACCAGGCTGTCTACGCATTGTACGAGATCTTACCTGATATAATAAATGTAGTTCCTTGTCTACTTCTATTATAGGCACTAAGACTGCATAGAACCTATTCATAGCAAAGGACTTACTTTCTCTGTCTGTAAATATATTTTTTATATCCTTAAGTTCCACTCTAGTCATCTCCCTTAGGATATTTTACCTATCTCTTTATTATATATAATACATAAAAAAACGTACTATAATTTAACAAAACAGTGTTTTAACGAGGTCACTTAAGAAGTGCCCTCTAATATTTTTTTTGGCCTCCTTTTAGACGTTTTATTTATATTTCACGTCGTATCTATCGTAATACATCGTTGTATTATGAATATTGTTTTATACTGTAGGGGCGATTCACGAATCGACCTTTGTTCAAACATTGCACCGTTCGGGCGATTCTTGAATCGCCCCTACCTGAATATATTGCATTCTTTATGAACTCCTGTTACTCACTTTAGTTCTTAGTTTAAAGATTTAATTACCATATGATATGCACTGTCCATAGCTTCGTTCATATTTGTGTTTTTATACATATTTTTCATGGTCAAATAATTTATAAATGAAAGCAATGAACTTTTAATTACCATTTTCCCATAGTATTCGCCTTCAATTTCTTTAATTTTTCCTTCATCATAGCCACAAGTTAATAAATCTTCGATAAACCCTTGTATTCTTGCAATATGACTATAGCAACCACAGTTTTCTTGCGAATTTTTATGATGAAACTCTGGAAAATTTTCTGCTGTCATGAGGATATTGAATGTAGAAAACTTGTTTTCCAAATTTTCTATAATAATATGAAATATCTCATAAATTTTTTCCTTAAATCCATTCCTAATATGTATTCTTTTGATCAACTGTTCTATCTCTTTGTCCATATTGAATAAGATGGCTTTTGAAATCACTTCTTCTTTTGTTTCGAAATAATCATAGATGGTCCCTTTCCCTACTCCAGCAGATAACGCGATATCAGAAACCTTTATTGAATAAGGATTTTCACCATTTTTTATTAAGTCGATTATTCCATTTAAAATAGCCGTTTCTTTCTCTGAATATCTACGCTCATCCATCTTACTTTACCTCTTTTCTTTTACGCTTTTTATCTTTCACAAAAATATCATACATAACAGGTACTACAAAGAGGGTTAATATTGTTGCATAAGTTAATCCTCCTATGGCAACTATAGCAAGTGATTGTAACATCTCTGCACCTGTACCAACACCTAGTGCTAGTGTTGAAAGTCCTAAAATTGTTGTGATAGCAGTCATTAATATTGGTCGCATTCGGACTCTCCCAGCTTCTATAAGGGCTTCTCTTGTGCTCATTTTGTTTTCCCTAAGCTGATTGGTATAGTCTACAAATACGATACCATTATTTACTACTACACCACTTAGAACCAGGAATCCAAGCATTGAAATAATACTAATATCCTGCCCTGTTAAAAGGAGCGCTAGTAGTCCCCCAGTAAATGCAAGTGGTATAGTAAACATAACAATGAATGGCGATAACAAGGATTGGAACTGGGCTACCATAATTAAATAGATAAATACTATAGCTAAGGAGATCATTTTGACTAAATCAATTAATGTTTTATTGATGGTTTCAGTCTCACCAGAAATTTCTACCTTGTATCCATCAGGAACATCGTATTTTTCAAGTTTTTTTTCAAATTCTCGACTAACTAACCCTATATTATGATCCTTATCTATATTTGCTGAAACAGTAATATATCTCTCTTGAGAATCCCTTTTAATGGACGATAAACCTTCTTCTTCTGTAATCTTCGTGATATCTCCAATTCGAACTAATTTTTCTTCGCCATCTTTTTCAATCTTTATTTTATATTCTTCTAAATCAGCCCTTGATAATATTTCATTGGTATCATTTATCACAATGACTGGATATTCTTTATTTTCTACATTTATGGTAGTTGCCGTTTTCCCTTCTGAAATAAGCTTACTTACACTAGAATATACCTGTGCAACTGTTAATCCCTTTACCATTGCCTTTTCTTTATCCACAACGATTCTCATTTCTTTGGCATTTTCTCCAAGTCCTGTGCCTATATCTATAGTCCCTTTTGTGTCCTTGACCATAGTAGAAATATCCCTAGAAATTTCTCGTAATCGATCAATATCATTTCCTTTTATGTTCACTTCCATACCTTTTCCTGAAAGTGCACTAATATCCATGCTAGAACTTACTGAGATCTTTACATCTACATCTTCATTTAACTTTTTTATTTGTTTTTCAATATCTTTATTCGTACCCGCTTTTTTTTCATCTAGTAATACATATAAAGATATATTCTGATTTGTAGCCCCTAGGTCCATACCCATACCTCCACCAGAGAAAGCTCCAACAGTTTCAATACCCTCTATACTCATGATTCTATCTACAACAGTATTTGTTATCTTGGTTTTATCTTCAAATGTATGTTCTTTATCCATTTGAAGAGTTACAGACATTTCTGTTCCATCCATTTCGGGAATAAATGAGGTTCCCATGGAAAACGTTGAAACAATACTCACTCCTAGTAAGGCAACTACAAGGATCATTACAATTAATTTGTGATTTAGTGTGCTTTTTAATAATGATTCATACGTATTCACAAATTTGTCAAAGAGTTTGTGTTCTTTTTCATGTAAATTATGAAAAATATTTGCTGTTAGTACGGGAACTAAGGTTAGTGCGACAATAAGGCTGGCCAGTAATGAATAAGCTATTGTTAAACCCATATCCGTAAATATCTGCCTAGAAATACCCTGTGTAAAAACTACAGGTAAAAATACAGCTACGGTAGTCAAAGTAGAAGCAGTCAATGCTCCAGCAACTTGTTTTGCACCTTCTATGGATGCTTCGTGAGATGATAACCCATTATTCTTTAATCTATATACATTTTCGATGACTACTACAGAGTTATCTACCAACATACCTACCCCTAGAGCTAACCCTCCAAGAGAAATAATATTCATAGTAACACCTGTAAAATACATCATGGCAATTGCAAATACCAAACTAATCGGAATAGATAAAGCAATGATAATGGTTGGTTTTAAATCCTTTAAAAATAATAGTAGTATTAATATGGCTAATATTCCACCATAGATTAAATTACTTATAACTGAATCAATAACAATATCAATATATACCCCTTGATCCATCAACGTAGTAATTGTCATTTTTTCATTTTTATCAGTAATTTTCTCTATTTGCGCTCTTATGTTTCGACTTACCTCTGCTGTAGAGTAATTACTTTGCTTTTGTAAAGATAAAACGGCTACGTCTTTTCCATCTACCTTTGCATAAACTTCCTTTGAATTACTTGTGTTTTCAATTTGGGATACATCTTTTAAATAAACTTTCCCCACACCATCAACTTTTGTATCAAATAAGAGAAGATTACCTATTTCATTTTCGTTACTTATCTTGTCTCCAACTTTTACTAAGTAATCTACTCCTTCTTCTGTTATATACCCAGCTGGCATTGAAAAGTTTTGCGCAGTTAAAATACCAGATATCATGGTATCTGTTATTACTCCCCCTAAGTCAGCTTTTTTGAAGGCCTCTTCCTTGGAAGTCTCAAATTCAGCTAGCTTTTCATTTAATGTAGCTTCGCCTTCTTGTAACTCTGACTTAGCTTTACTTATTTCTGTATATAATACAACTTTACCTTGTTCTATTTGCTTTTCTTGTGCTACTACTTCATTCTTTTTAGATGTAAGTGTATTCTTTTGAGACTTAACTTCATCTAAACCTCCATTTAGAGCGGTTAAACTAGTCGTTAATTTATTTTTTTCTGTTTGTAGCGTGGTAAGACTTGAAAGAACAAGCTGTAATTCTTGTTTTTCTAGTTCGGTTTTTTCATAATCTAAACTTTCTAATTTTTCTTTCCTTTTTAGCAATTCATTTTCACCTAGCACTAAGGCATTAAGCGCTAGCTCTGCTTGACTTTTTTTATTTGTAATTTCTATTTCTGCTGAATTTAACTGATTTAATCCTTCATCAATTTGGGATTTAGCCATAGATATCGCTTTTTCACCTTCAGCTAATTTAGCAGTTTGTTTTTGATTTTCTGTTTCTACTTGGGTTAACCCATTGCTTATTTCTTTTTTTGCTTGCTCTAATTGTTTCTCCGCTTTAGAGAGTTCACTATCTATATTATTTAAGATCTTTTTATTTAAGCTTTCTATCTTATCTGAACTGATCTCAACTTTTATGCTTTCTTCAACTAATCCTGTACCTGTTACAGAGGCAACTCCTTCTACACTTTCAAGTTGTGGCATTACGCTATCCTTTACTAACTTTGTAACCTCAGAAGCGTTCATCCCCTCTACATCTACAGACGTAACCATTACTGGCATCATATCTGGGTTCATTTTTATTACCGTAGGCGTGCCAACAGTCTCATTCCAACTAGATTTTATTAAGTCCAGGTTTCCGTTAACCTCAATAATTGAAGAATCCATATTGGCTCCATTATTAAATTCTAGTATGACTATAGATGAGTTCTCATTTGATACTGAACTTACGTTTTTAATATTACTCGTTGTAGCTAAAATTTGTTCAACAGGTTTCGTAACTACCGTTTCTACTTCCTCAGGACTTGCCCCTGGATAAGCTGTCATTACCACTACATAGGGTAAATCTAGACTTGGCAATAAATCTGTCTTCAAATTCATAAAAGAAATAGTACCCAGAATGAGTATTAATATTACAGCTACAAACACTGTAAAAGGTTTTTTCACACTATATTTCGATAACATTTAAATCCCCCTTTTCCGTCCGACTGACTGGTCAGTCACTTAATAATAATGTATATTAATTCAGGTGTCAACTCATTCGTAGCATGAATTGACACCTGTGTTATTGATTTATACTATAATAAATGTTGGTTAGGTGGTTTGTTGGACAGTTGGACGTTACTCATTAAGTCCTGGATATTCTTAAATATTCGCTTTCAACTAACTAACTAACTAATATACTATAATAAATGTTGGACAGTTGGTTTGTTGGACAGTTGGACGCTTATCATTAAGTACTGGATATTATAAATATTGGCTTCCAACTAACTAACTAACTAACTAACTAACATACTATAATACTATAATAAATGTTGGACAGTTGGACGCTTATCATTAAGTACTGGATATTATAAATATTGGCTTCCAACTAACCAACTAACCAACTAACCAACTAACCAACTAACCAACTAATTATCCATCTAATCCGTCCACAATACAACTTCATCAACAATCCTTGTCTTTACTACATCAATGATTCGCTGATTTTTAGAGCCCTTAAACTTTGATAAGTAATCTTGCTGATCTATTTGAAAGGGTCCATCTACTAATATATCCACCTGTTGAAGTAATCTTTCCCAGCCAGGAAATAGTTGAGTATTACTTGTTATTTCTTCATAAGTATATCCTGTATAAACCATAACATTTAGATTCATTTTCCTAACAGCTTGTACAAGTTCTACAAATGCCGTTGCTTGTTCAAAAGGCTCTCCGCCGCTTAAGGTGATTCCATCCAGGAGGGGATTACTTTTCATCTGTTGAAGAATTACATCTATGTCAACCACCGTACCTCCTTCAAATGAATGAGTATGTGGATTATGGCATCCAGAGCAATTATGTCTACAACCTTGTGCAAACAACACATATCGTATACCTGGTCCATCAACAATTGACTCCTCTAAGATTCCCGCGATTCTTATCTGTGTCATATTTATCTCCTTAATTTTATAGCACATTCTAACTAACTATAATAAATGTTGGACAGTTGGTTTGTTGGACAGTTGGACGCTTATTATTAAGTACTGGATACTATAAATATTGGCTTCCAACTAACCAACTGTCCAACCTACTTAAATAACAACTATTAATTCAATACATCGAAGATAATACGGAGATATTTCGACTACGCTGCGCTCCGCTCAATATGACAGGTGGTAGCCAGTTTTCCAGTTCCAACTAACCAACTAACCAACTAACCAACTAACCAACTTTCCCTAGCCGTCAATCAAATGTTTCCCTTCGTTGAAAAATGATTTACTCTATCTTTCTCTTCAGCTTTTTTTGCATTATTAAAGCGATCTAAGGTTCCTACAAGATAACCAGTGATCCTTCTTATCCTTTCAAATTTTACATTTTCTTCTTTTCTACCGCAGGATGGGCATACGTCACCAATAATCCCTGTAAATCCACATACTGGATCTCTGTCTACAGGATGGTTGATGGAACCATATCCTATGCCTGCCTCTTTCATTGCTCTGACTATTTTTTCAAATGCCTCAAGATTTTGCAATGGATCTCCGTCTAGTTCCACATAAGTTATATGACCTGCATTCGTTAGTTCGTGGTAAGGTGCTTCCAGTCTTATTTTATTAAATGCATTAATTTGGTAATGAACGGGTATATGGAAACTATTCGTATAATATTCCCTATCTGTGACTCCTTTAATGGTTCCAAAAATGATTTCATCCATTTTTACAAATCGCCCAGCACTTCCTTCAGCAGGAGATGCAATCAGGCTAAAATTCATTTTATATTTTTCACTTGCTTCATCCATAGCCTTTCTCATCCGTGTGATTATGTCAAGTCCTAGATTTTGAGCTTCTGGCGACTCTCCATGATGTTTTCCAATTAGAGACTTTAAGCATTCTGCCAGACCAATAAATCCCATGGTAAGGGTACCGTGCTTTAACACCTCTCTAACTTCATCTTCCCATCCAAGCTTATCAGAATCAAGCCATATTCCTTGACCCATTAGAAAAGGGTAGTTTTTTACTTTTTTGCTTGCTTGAATTTCAAATCTCTCCATCAGTTGATCAATAATTAAATTAATCTTTTTATCCAGTTCCTGAAAAAAGAGATCAATATTCTTATTGCTTCTTAGCCCTATTCGAGGAAGGTTAATGGTGGTAAAACTTAAATTTCCTCTTCCCGAAACAATTTCTCTAGATGGGTCGTATACATTTCCCATGACCCGTGTACGACATCCCATATAGGCAATCTCAGTTTCAGGATGACCTGGTTTATAATATTTAAGGTTAAATGGTGCATCTAGAAATGAAAAATTAGGAAACAATCTTTTTGCACTTACTCGACAAGCAAGTTTAAACAGATCATAATTAGGTTCCCCTGGATTGTAATTAATCCCTTCTTTTACTTTGAAAATATGGATAGGAAATATTGGAGTTTCCCCATTGCCCAAACCTGCTTCAGTTGCCAACATCAAATTTTTGATAACCAATCTTCCCTCTGGAGATGTATCTAATCCGTAATTAATTGAACTAAATGGTATCTGTGCACCTGCTCTGCTGTGCATAGTATTGAGGTTATGAACAAAGGCCTCCATAGCCTGATATGTATTTCTTTCTATTTCTACTCCAGCGCTTTCCTTTGCAAATGCTTGTACCTTTTTGACTATCTCCTCGTCAGCAACTAATTCTATCAGATACTTAGCTTCCTGTTTTTGATAATTATCTAAATGACTTATAGAAGGCACCAATCCGTACATTTCTTTTATATCATAACGAACAGCCTTCATCTTTTCGTCGACATGTTCAAGCGGTGTTAAAAGTGTTAACGCTTTGGCAAGATTTTGCCTATACAACTTGGCGTAGGTTTTTGCAACACCCTTAGCCATTACGTATTCAAAATTAGGTATGCTTTGACCACCATGTTGATCATTTTGATTTGACTGGATTGCAATACAGCAAAGAGCAGAGTAACTTTGAATGTCGTTTGGCTCTCTTATAAACCCATGTCCCGTGCTGAAACCGTTATTAAATAATTTTTCTATATCAATTTGGCAACAAGTTGTGGTTAGGGTAAGGAAGTCCAAATCATGAATATGTATATCTCCATTTTTATGTGCATTAGAATGTTCTGGTTTTAATATAAACATTTCATAGAATTGTTTCGCACCTTCCGAACCATACCTTAGCATCGTGCCCATAGCAGTATCTCCATCGATATTTGCATTTTCGCGTTTCATATCATTATCTTTTGCTTCTTTAAAGGTCAAATCTTCATAAACCTTCATTAACCTTGTATTCATTTCACGGATACGGGTCCTTTCCGCTCTATAGAGTATAAATTCTTTTGCTGTCTTAACCTGTCCAGCTTCTATTAACACTTTCTCCACAGCATCCTGAATTTCCTCTACAGTTGGTATATCATCTTTCAAGTCCTTTTCAATATAATCAATAACTCTCTGTGCCAACGTTATTGCAACAGAGTAGTTCGTCTCATCAGTATCATTAGTTGCTTTGATAATGGCATTGGTTATCTTTTCAATATTAAAATCTACTTCTCTACCATCACGTTTCTTAATCTTATTTATCATATTCTAATTCTCCTTTTGTTCAAAACCTCATCCGTCCTTGATAAGTAAAGCGTCTTTGACGCGTTATTCGGCTATCTGTCCCATTGAGTGAAACTATTGTGCAGTGTCGCTGTGCCTTGTTTATCGGAGAAGGATCCCCTCGTATAGGCTAGTATTATGAATGGGAATCTTTTATTTTCCTCATACCTTGTGTATGCATTACATAGGGGTTTCCTTTAAAATAAGAAAACCTCCAGACGATAGTGTCTAGAGGCTTGTAAATCAATAGCATCTTAACATACCCTATCGTCCGTAGAGTTTTAGTGTAAAATTATGGCAGGTCTTCTGACTTTGGTTCAACAGCCTTTCATTCCTTCCCAGGTTACCCTAGTGGATTTTATGAAAAACTTCCCCATTACAGCGGCGGGACCGTGCAGGACTTTCACCTACTTCCCTTTTAAAACGTACTTTTGGTACAGTACCAGAATTAGTCGATATTTAGTTGTATTAATTTTATCATGCACAATATATCGTGTCAATATCCTTTTACCTGTCATATTAAGAAATTCATAAAAAACACAAAAAACACTTTTTACTACTATTTCTTTTACGATTAATTATCTAATTATACAACAATACTGTCTTTGACGCTATTGTTGTATAATAGAAAATTTTGGACTCTACCGTGCTAGCCATTTCCTATCAAATTAAAAACATACCTACTATAGTTGTAACAATTAAACCTATAACAACAGGTTTAATATTGCGTCTTGCTAGCTCAAATGCATCTACTCCACAAATAGCTGCTGCTGGTATGACAGCCCATGGAACCAATGTTCCACCGCCTACCCATATAGCTGCGATTTGACCTAATGCAGTTAAAGTTGCTATACCAGAACCTAGCGCTGTTGAGAAAAGCTTTGCTATAGAACCTGCTAATGAAATTCCTGAGAAACCTGATCCATCAAGACCTGTAATTGCTCCTACACCTGTAAGTGTAACCGCCGCAACAGTTGAATTAACAGGAACAGCATTTGCTAAGGCTATACCTAAATCATTTACAATCCCTTGGGATGCTGCAGGAAGAACTTCTCCAAAAATTTGTGTAAAAGCTGAATCCCCTAGATAAAAGAAAGCTGCTATCGGGATAACTGGCCCAAATATTCTAAATCCAAATTCTAGTCCTTCTATTAAATGGGATGTGATTTTTTCAAGGCCTTTTTTCTTATATGCTAATAATGATGTCACCACTAGAATAAACGTTGCTGTACCACCAATAAGAGCTGTGGCATCTCCACCTTGTAGCTTTGCGGAGGACATAACAAATATGTCTAAAAGGAATACAACTGGAATGAGAATTGAAAAAAGCAATCTTGCTTTGGGTGAAAATTTTATATGTTCTTCCTCTGAAGTCTTAAGTTCTTCTAAGCTTTTAACTGATTCTTCATCATCTGCTGTTAGAAGACCTTTTTTCATATCACTTCTCAGAAAATAAAACGCCAATGATGTAGTCACAACTCCCATAACAATAACTAAAGGTACACTAGCAGAAATAACATCTCCAACGGGAATTCCTGCAGCATCTGCTGTAAGTTTTGGTGCCCCTTGTATAATAAAATCACTAGACAGAGCAATCCCGTGACCAAACAAGTTCAATGCCATTGCTACTCCAAGCCTTGGAAGGCCAACTTTTAGTGCTACTGGAAGCAATACAGCACCCATTAATGCAACTGCAGGTGATGGCCAGAAAAACCAAGAAATAATCATCATTAAGATACCTATTACCCAATAAGCTAGAGCTGGCGTCCTAATTAATTTTGTAAATGGATAGATCATAGATTCATTTATTCCTGTTTTCATAAGTACACTACTCATTGCTGTGATAATGGAAATAATAAGAATAGTTCCCATTAGCTCTTTCGTGGCAAAAATAAAACTGTTGAAAATACCCATTACAGCTGTACTTATACTCGAAGTACCTACAATACCTAGGATAAAGATCCCTATAATACAAATAAAACTTGTATCTTTCCTAAAAACCATAAAACCAACAATAAGTAGAATAAAAATTAAGTAGACCCAATGAAGTGAAGATAAAACAATACCCATATGACACCTCCTAAAAATTTTTGTATATAATACAAAGTATGGTTTTGTCACATACTTTGTTACATCATTTTTTCACCATACTGTAACAACACTATACTTATCATTTTTTTGACAAAAGTTGTAAATAATGATATTGTTATTATATGGGCAAAACCATTGAAAGATGGAGACGCAAAGCTACGAGTCTAAGTTGTTCTACAATAAGATCGTCGAGCTACTAGAATGCTATCGTATTTACGAGGGTGCCCTTTAGGCATCCTTTTTTTTTTATCTAAGAATAGGGGTGATGTAATGAAAATAAAAGCCAATAATGAAAATGAAGCCTTAGACATTGCAAGAAAAGAATTGGACTTACATGATGGTAATTATACGCTAAAAATTCTTAGAGAGCCTAAACAGAGTTGGATTAACGTAGTAAAAAAAATGGGCATATACGAAATTTCTCTGTTAGAAAAAAATCAGGAGTCTCAAGTACCCTCCGTTGAATCAGATGCCTACGTAACTATCAAAGGAGGTAAGATAGAGGTTTACAATCCCTTAGATGATGAAAATTTTCCTATATTGTATATAAAAGACGATCATATTACCTTAACTGTAAATGATCAAGTTATTAAATCTCATACAACACTAAAAGAAAAAGATGTAATTATTGTTACCAGTTCGCCAATTGAACCTATTACCAACATTTCCTTGACTTTATCTAAAGATAAAATGGAGGCAACCCTGAATGTTATTCGAGAAGAAGGAAAGAGTTTTTATTTAAAGGATATGGAAAGGACTACTCGTGGTTTTGTAGAAGTGGGTTGGGAAAAAGTTTCCCCACAAAACATTACATTAGAACAATGTTTAGACTTATTAGAAAATGCACATATTCAACAAAGATTCATTGATATTGAAAGCATTAAAGCATTAATTCATGATACAAATAGTTGTAGTAAAGTTGTTGCCAAAGGCGTTCCATTAAAAGAAAGTGAACCGGCAGAAGTTACTTATTGTGAGGCATTAGGGGTAAAAAAAATTACAGAAGGTTTAGAACCCATTGTAAATATAGATGAAACTCTTGCCTTTAAAAAACATGTTGCTACTTTGGGTATAGCAGGGTTGACTCTGACAGATCAAGAAATAAAACCTAAAAATGTAGTTGATATTCTTCTCCAAGCAGGGGAAGGTGCCTTACTAGTTGAAGATGGAACAAGAGTAATCGCTGCAATAAATGGTAGACCCTATCTTAAGAAAGGGATTATAACTGTGGTTCCTATTCAATACGTTAATGGAGATTTAAGTAAAATAGTAGGTAATATTAATTTTGAAGGAGATGTAATCGTCAAAGGTAATGTTTTGGATGAAATGTCAATTCATGCAACGGGAAATATTGAAATAACCAAATCAACTTATCATTCGAATATTATTGCCAAAGGCTCAATTTCGATTAACGGAAAAGCTATTGGATGTAAAATTCAATCAGGAGCAGACATAAGTAAGCTTTATTTAGTAATTGGCTATTTTCAAGAAATAAACGATAATATAATGGATATGTTTCAAAAAATCAAAGCCCATGAATCAAGTCTTGCGCATGCTAAATTAAATATTATCTATGCATATAAGGAACTAATTGACAAGGAGATAAAGAGTATCTGTGAAGTTTCCTCACTAATGGATCAAGAAGACACCCTTCAGGTGATCGACTTAATTAAGCATTTAAAAGACGGCCTTTTGCAAACTACCTTATTAAAAAAAACAGGTTTTATGATGCTCTTAACCTTTTATAATGAAGTGGAAGGATTTATAGAGGAAATTAACCAATTATCAGATGAAGCTAACACAATTACACTCTCTTATGCCCAAAGCTGTGATATACATTGCTGTGGCAATATTATCCTTACGGGAAAGGGTACTTATCAAACCAACATGGTAGCACAAAATGAAATTATCTATACAAATCCAATAAGCATTGTGAAAGGTGGTACCCTCATCGCTGGTTCGAAAATTACTGCGGGAATTGTTGGTACTGTAGGTGAAGTTTATACAGAGTGTAGAGTACTCCAGGAAGAGGGTACGGTAAAAGGAAACTTTTATCGTGGGAGCGTTGTTTATATTCATAACATAAAACAAGATATTGTTACTCGTTCATCTTAACTGAACGAGTCTACTTCTAGGATTTTTTATCAAGCTCACCTCTTAAGTTTGTTTCCATCAGGTTTTTTACAGTCTCCACATCACAGTTTAAGCTAAGTAAATAATCTAGTTTTGTCACAGCGGCTTCTATTGTCATATTAAAGCCGCTAACTGCACCTACTTTAGTTAATCCATGACTTGATTCATACTGCCCTATAATGGCTGAACCTCTCAAGCACTGGGTGCAGACAACTATAACAGTTTTGTTTTCCTGCGCTTTTTTAAATATTTTTTCCAAAACTCCGTCGATTTCAGGTATATTTCCAGCGCCAAAAGCTTCAATAACAAAACCCTTTAAATTTGATGTCATTATATTTTCAAAGACTTCAAATTGGATGCCTGGAAAAATTTTTAAAACTGCAATCTGATGTTTATCAAAAGTTCTTACTTTTAACTCACTACCAGCTTTACGAATATTTTTATGATTGAGGTTAATGTTCACACCAATCTCTGCAAGAGGAGGATAATTGGGGGAATCGAAAGCAATTACATCCTCGGAGCTAATCTTAGTGGCACGATTGCCTCTTAACAGTTTGCTCGCGAAATATAAGCAGACTTCAGGAATCTTATAGTTTGCAGCGATTAACATTGCTGTGATTAAATTATCTCTCCCATCATTTCTGAGCTCACTTAGTGGTATCTGAGATCCAGTTAAGATCACTGGTTTAGATAGACCATCTAGTATATAAGAAAGGGCAGATGCCGTGTAGGCCATGGTATCCGTGCCATGAAGGATAACAAAACCATCATACAGTTCATATCTTTGCTCTATGTCTAGCGCTATTTTCATCCACACTATCACAGAAACATTCGTAGAATCTAATAATGGATCGTATTCAACTAAATCGTATGAAGGCATTTCTTCGGAATTTAATTGATCAATTTTAGATAGAGCAGTTTGTATAAACCCCTTCTGGGGTGCATACCCTTTTTTTGTTCTTTGCATTCCTATTGTACCACCTGTATGAATAATACAAATTCTTTTTCTCATGGTTTCACCGAGCCTTTTTGTTCAACGTTTACCTTTCATTATTATGAGCTAATAATGAAAAGCCTACACGCTAATTATTGTATTAAAATTAACCTCTCATTTTCTATAATTAATTGAGTCTAGTTACATGTTACGTCTAACAATTATATTCTATTCACTTTTTTATCATTGAAAGATACATTTTTGTATATTCTTTGAACGCTGAAGGAATAGAGTACTTGTCTTTTACCTCACCTTTTGTTGCCCAAATAAACTCAAGATTTTCAGGAACATTTTCTGTACTGATCAAATAACCAATCATATGCCACTCTAAGTGCGTGAATAAATGCTTTGAATTATTTAATAGGGTAATCTTATTAGGCACAATATCCATTTTTTTCATTTTTGCTCTACATTCTTCGTGAGACATATGTCCATCTACATGGGGAAATTCCCAGAGATTTGATAATAGACCTTCACTTGGTCTTTGTCTTAATGCAATATTATCTTTATAATTGATTAAAAAAATAGTTTTGCATTCAATTTTTCTTGACTTTTTTATCGTTTTTAAAGGAATTGTTGACACGATTTCTTGGCTATACCCTTCGCAGGCAAACTGTATTGGACATTGATCGCATTTAGGCAATCCTTTAGGCATACATACAGTGGCACCTAATTCCATTAATGCTTGATTAAAATCTCCCACACGTTTCTCTGGTAATATAAGAGTTACTATGTCTTCTATTTCTTTTTTCACCTTATGATTTTTAATGTCTCCCGTATTTGCCGTCACTCGAGCCATAACCCTAAGTACATTCCCATCTACGGCTGGAACTCTCACTCCGAATGCAATAGAAGCAATTGCTCCTGATGTATAAGGTCCAATTCCTGGCAGAGTCAGCAACTCTTCAACATTTGTAGGCAATTCACCATCCATTTCTTCTACAATAATCTTTGCAGCATTTTTTAAGTTTTTTGCTCTACTATAATAGCCTAGTCCCTCCCATAGCTTTAATAACTTATCATCTGAAATACTTGTTAGATCCTGTATTGTTGGAACTTCCTTCATAAAATTCTCAAAATAAGGCTTTACTGTTTCAACCCTAGTTTGCTGTAGCATAATTTCTGAAATCCATACTCTATAGGGAGAAGGATTATTTCTCCACGGTAATACGCGAGCTATCTGATCATACCATTGTAGAAGTTGATCTTGAAATTGAGTTATTACGTCTAAATTCATTCTGTCATCACCTTTTTGGGTTGTCTTTCATAGAGTTTTATTGTCTAAATCACTAATAGTATTAATCATCATACAATTTTTTAAGCATAAAGCTTATGATTATCTTGCACTTTCTAACTGATACTTTCATGTACTCAATTCTATTGTATCTAATAAGTTCAGTCAAATTAATTCATATGTAAATATTGTCCACGTAAATCTATGTTTATATCATAAGATTGTGAGATATCATCTTAGCTTATTGTTTGCTCTCTCTATTTAAATTGCAAAAAAAAATATATTAAGGAGATTATAAAACTATAAATTTTTATTCCTTTATTAAAATTATTTAAAATACTATTTAATTATTATTATAATTACCGATATTAATTCCAGAGTTTATATTTTTTTCAAGTCGTAATGGTTCCAAAATACACTTAACCTCTAGTGTCCAATCCAAAGACAATAAAAGGCTGTAAAAGGGGATAGATAAAGTGAGCATAAAAAAATTAAAAGGAATTCAAGCAAAGTTAGTCATTTATTTTGTACTATTGAGCTTTGTGATAACTTTAGTTACAGGAATTATTCAATATTACGGTGATAGTAAAAAGATCGTAGAGGATACCCGCAAAGACGTTACAATACTTGCCTCAGCAGCCGCCTTATTGATCGATGGCGATAGTCATCAGAAACTAACAAAGCCTAAGGATGAGTTAAGTAATACATTTAAGATAATCAAATCTAAAATGCAAGATTTTAAAAAAGATACTGGAGTTACGTATGTTTATACACTTGTTCAACAAGGAGATAATAAAACTCAGTTTGTTATTGATGCGGCAGAATCAGATGCAGCTAATTTAGGATATGGATATGATTATCTACCCATAATGAAAAGTGCCTTTAATGGCTCAGCAGCTGCGGATGAAGAAATGTATACTGATGAGTGGGGAACTTTTCTTTCTGGTTATGCACCCATAAAAAATAGTCAAGGTGAAGTTGTTGCTATTGTTGGGGTTGATATTGATGCAAGTGAGATCTTAAAAGAAAAGAATAGAATGATCACAAGTATCATAACAAATATTTTGCTTAATGTATTATTGATGTTTGTCCTGTCATTTTTCTTATCTAAAAGAATTGTACACCCTATCCATCTTCTTGCCCAGCGTTTTAAAGAACTTAGTATTGCAGGAGGCGACTTAACGAAAAAGATTGAGATACAAACAGGAGATGAACTTGAAATCCTAGGAAATGCAGTTACGGATTTCATTGGAAATATTAGGTCTATTGTTATACAAATCATGAATACAGCTAAAACTGTTGCAAGTTCCTCTGATCATTTAAATGTTTCTATTAATGAAATTCAAAAATCTGGTGAAGAAATCACAAATTCTATACAGAGTATCGCGACAGGTGCTTCAAATCAAGCAAATAATGTAAATAATATTTCTTTTAGAATTCAAAACATTGCTACAGACATTACAGAAAATGAAAAGAAGATGAACATCATAAATCACTCCGTTGAGGAAACTAGAAATCTTATAGAAAGTGGATTTCATGCAGTAGCTAATCAAAATATTAAAACTGACGAGAACTTGGATGCTTTAAAAAAGGTTACAGAAGTTGTAGAAACCCTTGTAAAAGAATCTGAAGAAGTAGAATCCATTCTTTTAACCATCAGTAGTATATCAGAACAAACTAATTTGCTAGCGCTTAACGCTGCTATTGAAGCAGCTAGAGCAGGAGAACATGGAAAAGGGTTTTCTGTAGTAGCTGATGAAGTACGTAAATTGGCTGAAGAATCTACAGCTGCCACTTTACAAATTGGAGGTATTCTACAAAAAATTAATATAAATGCAAAACAAGCTATCGGAGAAATTCATAATGCGAACTTTATTGCCAATGAACAAAAAATGGCAGTTGATAGTACGGATATGACTTTTAATAAGATGCAAAAAGTAATTGAAGATATGATTAGCAGCATTGTGATCATTAGTACATCTTTTCATACAATCAGTAATAATACAAATAGTATAACTGACACAATTCAAGAGATCTCTTCTGTGTCTCAAGAGAATGCAGCTATTTCTCAGGAGGTAGCTGCCAGTAGCGAAGAACAAAATGCCACTATGGAAGAAATAAGTGTAACAGCTGATAACTTAGATATATTAAGTAGTAAATTAGCTGAAATAGTGTCTATTTTTCAGGTATAAAGTAGGTATTTAAGATCGTTTATATTCCAACATAATATGAAGAGGAAGTCAGTACAACTGACTTCCTCTTCATATTCTCATCGAATAAAATTCGTAAATATTTTTTTCTCCATCTCAGGTTCTTGTACTGTTTCCTTACCATGTTCAACAAGCTTAAGTAGCCATGCCATATTCTTTCCAAGAATTCTCATAATCTGTACGCCCTCTTCATCATTAAGTGCCTCTCCTGGTCTTGCACCGTGGATAACATTCCAGTAATTTGAGCTAGGCATAAGCATTTCTGAATAAGTAATGTAATGGTAAAGCTCATCTAATGCAGGAATTCCACCAGAACGCCTTACAGCGGTAAGTGCTGTTGCTACCTTATGTCTAAAAAGACTTTTGTTATTCCCTGCCACATAAAAAGATCTATCCAAAAATGATTTCATTGTAGCTCCAATAGATGCATAATGCACAGGTGAACCTAATATTATTCCATCTGCTTCTTTCATCATTTGAATCCAATCATTTACATTATCTCCAGATATGACACATTTTTCGTCTCTATTCTTTGCACATTGATTACAGGCAATACAGCCTCGTATCACTTGATTTCCTACATGAATAATTTCAGTTTCTACCCCTTCACGATTAAGCTCATCGGTTACTAACTTAATTCCGTGATACGTATTGCCATCTACTCTAGGACTTCCGTTAAACGCTACTACTTTCATATTTACCTCCAGTGTATTCGTATTTATTTCAAAGCCACAAGAAACACGCTTCGCGAGTTTCTCTGTGGTTACGCGGACAGTCGCCAAATGTCTGCAAGCAGCCGCTTGGCTCATTGTCTTCGCGATAAAAAAGCCCACCATTTTGGGCAAATATTCATATAAAAACTATATAATCTATTTTACCATTTGTCTGTAATAATTCAAGGGTTAAGTTAATAACGCATAACTCATTCTACTTTGATTATATAGTACCTGTACATCCAAAATAAATCAAAGCAGAAATTACATATACGGCGACTGTTAAGAGCAATGCCTTATTATATCCTTTTTTTCTGTACGCCTTTGAAATAATCCAAGCAGCTGGTCCCCAAATGATAAGCAAAATAGTTCCATAAATAAAAATAAAAGGTAAAATGTTTGATGGTTGCTCCAAGGAGAAAATAGTAAAATCTAAACCTTCCTGTTGTATTATAGTCGCTAATGTTGGTATGGTAATACTAGATAATAACCAACCAATAAATGCCATTAAAAGCCCTTTGTTAAAGCCTTTATTATTTGTTTTTTCTTCCATTTATAAATCCTCCTTTATATTTGTTTGGCAAATATTTGATTTTTTTGACCTTCCATATCCTATGAAAACAATAGCGACTATTGATAAAATTTGATATATGGTAAGTCCTAACCAAATCACAGGATTTACTCTAATAAACTCAATAAAGAATCGAAAAATAAAATAACTAAATATGTAATATGTAAATAATATGCCTGGTTTCTTACTTTGTTCTCTTAGATTATGTAAGATAATGAAAGCACATAGATGGAATATAACTTCAAAAATTTGTGTTGGATATCTTATTTGACCATCACCAAAGTTAAAACCGAATATTCCCACTTTTCCCACACAACAGCCATTAAAAAAACATCCTATTCTACCAAATGATATTCCTAAAGCAACTGCTGGAGCGATTATATTACCCATTTTGAGTGTAATATTCATTTTTTTCTTTATGAACCTTACACCAATGTATCCTCCGATTAATCCACCTACAATTGATTTCCCGAATATGATGTTTTCAATACTTCCCCCCTCTAGTATAATGGGGATCTTTGAACCGATTACGCCAAAGATAAGTGCAGCGGATATAATCTCAATTACGCCTTCCCCTTTTACCTGCCTTTTTTGTGCATCTTTCATATAATAGATTAACCCCGTAATAATACCAATTGCCACAAATAATGAATAGGATGAAATTCCGAAAATAGTAGGTAACATTCCAAAACCTATTATCTTTTCATGTAGATCAATCATGCTTGACCTTCCTTGCCAATTTTCCAACTCGACAGCAATTACCTGAGTTCATACAATCATAGAGCTTAAGTGCAGAACAAAATCCAAAGGCTGCTGATGTTTTAAGGACTGCTAGAATAAACATTAGAATGAACCCCACTGTAGTTAATCCTAAATAAAGAAGAATCAAGCATATGCCACTCATCACAGCACCGACACTATGTGCAAATCTAATACCTTTTTCATCTATAATTACATTTTCCCCTGGATAAACCATCCCAATAGTATAATTGTAAAGTAATATCATTGGTGCCTTTCTTACCTTTAAAACTGCAGATAATAAAAGTATAAAAAAAACAGCCATTAGTACTTCTTTTTCCTTGGAAGCAAAGGATATCCAAACCAATACAGCTACTGAATATCTACAGAAGGCAAAAGAATTTTTTGATATACTTACGGGTTTCACACCTGCCATAATTTTTATCTCCTTTTAAATTTCGGAAAAAACATTCCCGTATATACTTTATATTCTCCATAATCAGGAAATTCTTTACTCAGCATATTTTCTTCCTGGGTTGCTCTATAGTACATAAAGGGTATAAACACAAACCCTGTTAGTAAAAAGTTAAGATAATTTTTAAAAACCAGCACTCCTCCAAAGAACATAAGCATGAGTGAAGCGTATAATGGATGTCGTACTATTCGGTATATCCCTGTTCTTATCAATTTATGTGTATCGTATATTTTTATGTGATTCGCCCAGTTTTCTTTTAGCTTAAACCTTCCATGGATATTTGTAATAACTCCTAGGATAATCATGATTGTACCTAGAATGGAAAATATTACTCTCAATTTTTCGTCTTGGAAATAGTACTGTCCTAGTTCATACTTAATCACTCCAAAGTAAATGAAAAAGAATAAAAACATGGTACCAGTAGCTACAATAGATTTTTTGCTTTTTTTCACATTATCTGCTGTACTGTAAAAGACAAAGTCAGCAACAATAGATATGACTAATGCAGTCACACAAAATGAAATGATTACACGTATGATAAAATCAAAAATAAATATCATCATATTTTTTCCTGTGGATTATGTTGTATGCTGAAAAAGGAATCCTCTTGAGATCAGGTGTGATCACATGGACACAGTCTTTCTGCAAAGATTTCATATCAAAGTTGTATTGATCAATAAATGAACTGACACTAATCCTAAATGTATTATCATCTACAAATTTCATCTTTTCCTTTTTAGACTTAAATATAAACCCTTTTGGGATCATCTTTTTAATATCCCCCACAAAGCTACAACAGTCACAAAGTCCAAAATCAATATTCTCGTCTTTGAAATTTCTCAAAGTATCCTCTACCGTAAACATAAACGTATTGTTAAAAACATGCTTGTATTCACTCATGTCCTTCCCCCTAGTAATGGGCACAAATCCTCCGGAAGAATCCTTAAATAGGTATGTAATGGCTACCCGCTCTACATTGCAGGGTAAGGGGATGAAATCCAACTTTTTAAGAAGCCCTGCTGTCTGAGTTTCAATCCTATTTAGAATTCCTGAAAGTGTAATCCTTTTCTTCCGATCAACTTCTTCAGTTCGTCCATAGAATGCCACTGGCTGCAAATTTACTCCCCTAACACACTTTTCATCAATACCATAGGCAATAATCTCTCCTAGGCAGCTATCATTCACACTTTGTGTTACAGTACACACAAGGGTAGTTGGTACGTTATGTAAATTCAAATTCTGAATTGCCTTTTTCTTTATCTCCAGCATTGATCTGTTTCTCAATTTATGATAGATTTTTTCTTTTAAGCCGTCAAACTGTAGGTAAACCTCAAATCCACCCTTAAGAGAACTTAATTCCTTGACAAAATCTTCATCTTCAGCAATTCTCATCCCATTAGTATTTAGCATTACGTATTTAAAGCCTTTCTCTTTTGCCATTTTTATTATTTCAAGTATATTAGGATGTAAAGTGGGCTCGCCTCCACTAATCTGTAAGATCTCCCCATTGCCGCCCTCAGCTTCCATATAAAAATCCATCATTTTTTCGATGGTCATTATATCTAGGTCTTTGCCTATTCCAGCACAAGCGTAGCATACTGGGCAATTCAGATTACATCTCATGGTGATTTCGATGAGACCAATACAAGTGTGTTGGTCGTGATTGGGGCACAGTCCACAGTCATAGGGGCAGCCATCCTTAATTTGAGTTTGTATTATACTTTTTGTTCCTGGCTTATCGTACTTGGCCTTTAGAAGATGATATTCAAAGTCTTCCTCCAATAATTCACTATGCTCTCCATGTTCAGGGCAGTTTTTTACTATAGTAACTCCATTATCGTTATATACAATTTTCCCATCGACCAGTCTTTGGCAATTGCTACACATTGTCTTCGTATAGGAATGAAAAATATACTCTCTTTCCAAAGGGCCACGTCCTATCTGTTTCACATTTAATTTTTATGCTGTTGTTTACAATATATTTTATAGGATAATTATACCATAATAACTAATTAATCTGACTACTTAAATCGTCTATGTTTATACAAAAACATCTAGTTCCAAAGAATTTAATCCATTATTTGTATAATTCTACAAGAGTAGATCATATAATTAGCATATAAACAGTATATATTTTAGCACCAAAACATATTATTAGATCAATAGTTATAACCAAATCATATTCATGGAATAATCATGATCGGGTGGAGCAGAGCCCACCCCTACAATTATTGATATTGTTTGTGCATATAAATCAATAACCACAAAATCAACCGATAAAAATAATAATTCTCCTGGTCGAACTATCTGGCAATGAGCATATTACGATTATGTAATTATAAGGATTAGAGATTCCATATGAGGTTTTCTATTATGGGATATTTTCAAGTTTAAGAAAGTAGCTAGAACTTTTTATTTTTTTTTGTTTTTCTTAAAATTAAATCTATAATATTCAAATAAATTCAAATACTAATATTATCAAATTTCTTTAGGAGGTAATAATGAAAGATATTATAGAGTTTGCAAAAAAGAACGGTAGTGGTTTTTTGGGTACTGTAGCTCAAGGAAAGCCAAGACTTAGAGGTTGGTTATTCATATTATATGAAAATGACAAATTTTATTTTTGTACATCTAATCAAAAAGAAGTATACAAACAGCTATTGGATGTTCCCCACGCAGAATGGGCATCAATGGATACACAGACTGGAGATTTCGTTAGAATATCTGGCGATGTAACATTTATAAAGGATTTGGCTATAAAAGAAAAAATATTGGGTGTAAATCCTGTGATAACAGATATTTATAAATCAGTAGATAATCCAATTTTTGAAGTATTTACACTATCTAATGGAGAAGCAGAATATTTTAGCTTTGATACAAGTAAAAACAAGGTTGTAAAATACTAATAGATTAAGGATTCGTTTGTTATATCATCATTAGGATACAAACTTGAAAAGAAACCAGCTATCTCACAAAAATAGACACTATCAACTATATTAAAATAATAAAAGCTATAATTTTAAATTATGGCTTTTGTTTTTTGTATTCATATTTTTTAACAATACACACTAAAGTAAAAATTTAGCTTTTAATAGATCATTATCTAGCAAATGCTATAATAATTAGTACAACAAAATATTAATTATTTTCATATCATCTCTTTTCTATAATCTGGCATAATCATAACAACAGAATTAATTTCATCATCACGTAAAATTCCTTTTTCCCTTAACCCTAGCTGCAAAGCATCTTTCCAGTCATCTTCAGTAAGTTCTATAGTTTTTTTACTTTTTAGAATAACGCTACAACCATCAACCATTTCATAAACATTTTGACTAGGAATGTGATAAAAGTTTTTTCGATCAATGGCTCCAACTTCTTCTAATACTTTTACCATTCTATACACTGTTGCAATTCCAATAGAGGTGTCCTTTTGTTTAGCCTCATAGTATATCTCCTTACAACTGGAGCATCCATCTGCAAGAATAATATCAATGATCAGTTTTCTTTGATTAGTAATTCGACACCTTATTTTTCGTAGCCTACTAAAAACCAACTCTCTTTTATCTATTATTTTAATTTGGCTTTTATTACAATTATGATTCACCAGTAAAACCTCCATTGTTGTATAAAATATTTATTTAGCCTCCTACGAAGATCAGCACAAGGCACACTTAGATAGAAAAATAATAATTGATTAGCGTATGCTAACTTGAAATTATATTTTGGATTATTCTATTTCTTTCATCACGGTATCAATCACAATGAGCAAGCAAAATGCCATTTAGTGCACAAGCGCTACTACTATGTGACCGTTCAACTAAAGTATCCTCATTTTTAATTACCTTTAATGCAGAGGCTACCATTTTATGTGACACTGTACTAGTAAACAATATTAACAAATCTGGTTTTCCAATCATATTTTTAAAATCTGTTGTCATATGAGTAAATACTTTTGCCTTACACTTGTGCTTTTTGCAGATCTCTTTATATGTACAGACCATTCTATCATGTCCTCCAACTATAACTATACTCATTCCTGTATCCCCTTTCAATGCATACTACATAAATTCAAACATGTTCTCTTGAGGCACATTAGTTAGCCTAAGCTAACTAATGTGCCTCATATAGTCCGACCACAAGTAAAATCGGACTAAAAGGCTAATTATTTGCTTTTAAAATATATTTAAATCATTTCTCACCTCATAGCTATGCAACTTACATCACTATAAAGCAATTTATATCATTAACTTTCTTTCTATAAATTGTAATACGCATTTCAAAACTTGTCAATACTATTTCAGCTAAATGATAATCTTTATCATTAATCACAATCGTTCCATCAGCAGGCTTTATTAAAAACCATACTAAAACCAGCAAAAATCTGATCTAGTTCTCAGGTTCTATCTAAATAGTTACCTCATTTTATTATAATTATCATAGGAGCACCTAGAATTAAATAAAAATTCCACCTTTTAACTTAAAGTCTCTAAAACTTTTTCAATAAAAACAGTAGTAATTTCAGGATCAAATTGAGTTCCAGAATACTTTTTTAATTCTTCAGTGGCAAATTCTTTACCTAATTTTTTTCTATAGGGTCGGTCAGAGATCATCGCTTCGTAAGCATCAGCTACTGTTATAATTCTTGATATTAACGGAATTTCTTTTCCCTTTAGTCCTTGAGGATAACCACTTCCGTCCCATTTTTCATGGTGAGACAATACATATTGCGCAAGTAAAGAGTACGTATTTACACCTTTTAAAATTTGATAACCAGTTTCTGAATGTTTCTTTATATTATCGTATTCACCTGTTGTTAATTGTCCTGACTTATTAAGAAGACTTGAATCTATTGCAATTTTTCCAATATCATGCATTAAACCTACAATCTCTAGTTCGCTTATCTCTTTCTGGTTAAGGTTCATTGCTATCCCAATTTCTTTACTAATTATGCTCACTTTTTCTGAGTGTATTCTTTCTGTTTCGTTGTTATCATTTAATGTTTTCATTATTCCTTGAACTGTTCTATTACGCATACTTTGGGTTTCCGTTAGTTTATTTCTATACATGTATTCTTCTGCTTTAATAAAAATGTCCTTCATTTGTTGATTAACAAACATTTTTGTTTCCCAACCCATGGAAACTGAAACGACGACATTTTCCATTTGCTCATTTTCGCATGCCTCATGTATTCGTTTAACGACTTTTTCTGTTTCTTCATTGGTTGTTCTGGGCAATAAAATTACAAACTCATCTCCACCAATTCTTGAGATGATATCATCTGCTCGACATTCATTTTTTAAAATATTAGCTACTCTTGTTAATAGTTCATCTCCTACTAAATGTCCAAAAGCATCATTGGTTAGTTTTAACCCATTAACATCAATCATAACAATTGTGAATGGCAAATTTCTCTCTGTGTCTAAACGCTTTAGCTCTTCTTCAAAAAACCTTCTATTGTAAAGCCCAGTAAGCTGATCGTGATAACTCAGATAAGCGATTTCTTCTTGTTTCTCTTTTTTTTCAGTATAATCTCTTACTACTACAACAACACCTGTAATATTGCCCTTTTTATCTGTAATTGGCGCTGCACTATGTTCAATTGGGAGACGCTTACCATTTTTCTTAATCAAAAGAGTATACTCGTCTAATTCTGTCTTTTCACCTAACTCAAATACTCTTTTAACTGGACTCATACCTATTTCTTCTGTGAACTCATTGATGATATGAAATACTTCTCCAAAATCTTTTCCTTTCGCCTCAGCGCAAGACCAACCTGTCAGCTCTTCTGCTACAACATTCATAATATCCACTTTCCCATCTCGATCTGTGGATATCACACCATCTCCTAGAGAATAAAGGATTGTTTTGAATAAAGCTTTTTCTTCTCTTAATACCTTTTCCAACTGTTTATTCTTTGAAATGTCAATATGACAACCAACCATACGTATAGGTTTATCATCATGATCCCACTCAATTACTCTACCTGAACTTATTACCCATACTGTTGAACCATCTTTATGACGATATCTGACTTCATTATAGTATGGAATTCTCCCCTTACTTTCCACATGTTGCTTAAACATGTCTACTAAGTTATGTAGGTCTTCTTTAAAAATTAGCGTTTCCCATGTTTTACGAAAATTGTCAAGTTCATGGTCTTTATACCCAAACATGCGCTTAAAGGAAGGACTTAGATATTGGGTTCCACTGGCAATATCCCAATCCCAATAACCAGATAAGGTATCCTCTAAAATCGTCTCCAGTAATTTTTTTTCTACTTCTAGTCTATCACTAGTCATGACTTGAGCTGTTATATCAGTAAATACCGTGGCAAACTGACCTAGCTTTGGACTATACACACTGACAGAAAAATGCTTCTTTAGTTCTTTGGAATAATTTGAAAAACTGGTAGAACCTCCCTTGAGCGCAACTTCTCCATATTTTTCAATCCAATAGTTTTCTGTATCTGGGAGTATTTCTTTAATGGTCCTATTTCTAATATTGTCTATTTTTAAACCAGTATTTTTTTCAAATGCAGCATTTGCATCAATATATCTATAATCTATCGGTTTGCCCTGATGATCACAAATAATTTCATGAAGCGCAAAGGCTTCTTGCATATTGTCAAATAAATTTTTCATCTCATCATTTGACTTCATGAGTTCATTTTTCGTCTTTTTTTTCATCACCAAATATAGCGTTAAAAGTAGAATTCCTGCGACGAGAAGAGAAATAACAATCCATTTACTCTCCAATACTTCTTTTTCAGCTTCGATTCTAGGTGTTATGTCTTCAACCATCATCATCACTGAACCCTGATTTCCGGATATTAAGTTTACCTGGGAGCTTTCTGCTTGTGCAAAAGCTGAGGGTGTAAGTAAGATTAAACTATATATAATAAAAAAAACAGTTACCAGCCTCTTCATCACTATTCCTCCTCCAATGCTAGGATGTATTTCTTTATACACTGTTACTAGGTTAACTGTTGATTACAATATATCAACCTATTTAAAGTCTGTCCAGTTAGTACTTAACAGATAATTAATTGCATTTCTATTTAGAAATGATTGCTACGTATTTAATTATTTTATATAGTATATCATCTTTTATTCTACTTTGTGGAATAAAAAATAATATACTCTTATATAATGCTTTTGACTAAGTCCCACACTTGATCTTGTACACAATATTTTGTTCTCTTTAATTACTAGTTCTAGCTTCCTATAATCGTTAGTATAACGGTCTTCTAAAAAGAAAAAGGAACGGCATTTTATTTTCACCCTTCCCACTATGTTCTAAAAACTATTCTTGTATATCTCGCCTTTTATATCACATAAATCCAATCGCAGTTAATACCAGTGTTATATCCAATATAATCCATTACTGTTGTTGCATAAAGAATTAATCTATACACAAACGATAATTTATGCTCCTTCTTCTATATGTAAAGATTTATTTTCAACCATTAACCATATACAAAATATAATTTCTAATATGACCATAACTATTGCTACTATTACAGCATTAAACAGAATGCCTAGGATCATGATTATCAAAGAAATAAGTACAGACATGACCGAATATGCCTTTGACTGATATAACCATCCAAAAGGTAACAAATGTGCGCCAAAGATCATAGCCAAAACCATTACCATTTTATCTGGTACTGTTGGATATATCCACATAGCAATTAAGATATAAAGAAATTGATTACAGGATAGTAGAAACCCTAATTTACCCAACGGATTATCGGCGAATGAAAACTCCGCCTTAATGACTTTTGAAATCATATAAGCTAGTGGCACTAGTGGTGCTGTAAAGCAGAATGTTAATAAGTTTTTCGTCAGTATATCTTTGATGGGCAGTAACCATATAATCAACACTGCACACCATATGAATACAGATGCGATAATAAAATGCAGTCCTTTTTTACTCCTTCTTGCAATATCAATTCTTGATTCTTCTACATTCATTTTTTCACCCCTATTAATCCGTTTGATTTTATAAAATAAAGTCTCTTACAACTCCATTTCATTGAGTATTTCTTTCAGCTTGATTAATTCTTCTTTGCTAAGCGTTACCCCCTTTGTCATCTTTTTATGCTCTGGATCCCAATCTCTAAGGTCATACTTTGCTTCTCGTTCATTCCAACTTATTAGATTTAATTCCTTAGACCAACCTTTATTATTTTCAGAAATTGATCCTATAGTTTTAATGATTTCATATTTTATCTCTGCCATTGCAATTCCTCCGTTTTCTATATATATGTATATATATTACCACATTATGACCTTTTACTAAACAACCCACCGAAGACGCTCTTATAGTATTGCTATTTAGCTGCAACCTTAAATCGCAATACAGTCTTAAGCTTACTCTTTTCTGTCTTTCGTGGGTCTGAAAGGTATATTTCTCGGTGGGTCTTGGAAATTCTTTTGTATCCATTTTCCTTACAGAACTGCTCCATGAGGTCAAAACTTTCTGGTTCGTCATCATAGCTACCTATGTGAAGCATCTGACAGCACAAACCTTCAGAAATCGTGCCATATTCTATTCGATCAAGATAACTATTTGGCTTTTTCTTTTTTGTCTCTGAGAGGAATCGTTCAAATAAATCAGTAGTTAGGAACTCTGGCTGACGTATCATAATTTTATATTTAAAGTTGTTTTTATCTGTAGGCGACAATGTTTTATCCACTAGGTCCCATACACCCTCTAGTGGTGATACGACGTAATCGAAATACCCTATTGGAACATCTTTACTTTTATATGACATCTTTACGCCATAGCTAAAACTATATAGTGCTCCAGTAGCAAGAACAAATTCCTCCCCATTAGGATTTCCCTCTCCATCAATCATAACAAAATTAATAGGGGGTACTGTAACAATAACAGGATTTTTCTTAGGTAGATACAACTCTTTATATGCTTTTTTGTAATCTAATTTAACCATTATTCCCTCCAATTAGTTCAAAGATATGTGCACATGTATTTGTGCATTATCCATATTACAGCCACTTTGATATTCTTCAAAATCACAACTGTATTTCCGATCTAAATCCATAGACCAGAGCTTTGTCCAAAAGTCTGCCACAGCTTTTTGCACATCACCTTGTATAACGAATTTTGCATATTTCCCTGCAGGAATGATCTCTATATCTATACCCATTGGAGAACTTGATGAATACTGGATTTCACAACAAACCATTATATCGTATGGACCGTGAACATCACCTTCGTAATTTGTATACAGACCTATACTCTTATCATTCTGTTTATGAGGTATCGATTCATATACGCCACTTGCAAAAAACTCCTGCCAAAGTTCACCGATAGATCTCGTCATACTGGGATCACTATTACTTGTTCGTATTCGCTTACCTGCAACTCTTTTTTCTTCTAGATTGACTATTTCATAGTTCATTGTTTAACCCCTCTCACATTCTTCATAAAAGAAGTATATCACTATGAATTTGACAGCTGTGTGTCATATTATAGATATTTTTTTAAACTTTCTTGTAATTTACTTTTTATGGTCTCCCTAATATGTTTTGGCTGTATAACTTCTGCATAATCACCAAATGACATTACATACCCATACACCCATTCACCTTCCGGAAAAGTAGTGGTTACCGTAAAGCTTCCGTCTATATTTTTTGAAATAACCCCTTCATCAAATTCGTCATAAATGCGATACGCCATCTTTTTCTCGATTTTCAGCACTAGTTTTATCATTTTATGATTGTAGTCTTGAGATTGACTCCAGATATCCTCAGGTATCTCTCTTTTAAACGTTTCTTTTAACATACTCAGGTTTTTTATCCGAGTAATTTTAAATATTCTAAAATCGCTTTTCATTCTACAAAAGCCATAAACATACCAACTTTGACCTTTAAAGAGAAGTTTAACAGGTTCAACAGTTCTTTTCGTTTTATCTCCACTAGACCCAAAATAATCAAAAACCACAATATTCCTATTGAGAATTGCTGTTTTAAGTGAATTAAACTTTTCCTCCTCACCCTCATCACTTCCCCATTGGGAAAAATCCACGTCTATCCAATCCATGGCTTGTTTGTTAAAAAGAGTACTAAGTTTATTCAGAACAGATTCTATATTGGGAAATTTAAGCATACGTAGACTTTGGAGACTCATTAATATTTCCCTTTGTTCCTGATCAGTTAAAATAGACTTATTTAATACAAACTCATCAACCAGACTGATGCCTCCACCTTTTCCCTTATTTGTATAAATGGGTATACCAGTTGTTGACAGAGTATCTATATCACGATATATGGTCCTTTGAGATACTTCAAAATATTCAGATAATTCTTTAGCTGTTATTGATTTTTTATCCAACAAAATATAGACAATCTCGAATAACCTATTAATTTTCAACTACATCACCTAAGTACATAATAGCATAATTTTATCTTCTTAACTCACCTAATTCGTAACCTATAGGAGTGAGGTTTTAGTGGTTTTTACGTAGTTAATTTGATACATTTGTATTATTTTAAAAGAGCATACATACAAGAATCAAAAATTACACCATTTTTACATATACTATTTTTCATTACACCTTCTAAAATAAAACCTGCTTTTTCTAGTGCTTTTCTCGAGCCAACATTATGGGCATATGGCTCTGCAAAAATTCTTATGATATCGAGTTTTTCAAATGCAGTTATACATAATTGTTTTATTGCACAAGTCATAATCTCTTTACCCCAAAATTCTTCTCCAAGCAAATATCCTAATTCTGCGCTTTTACTATATACATCGTCCTTCTGAAATACACCTATACTTCCAACTGCTTTTCCATCAATAACAATAGCTCTACAAATTTGTTCATGCTCATTGTTTTGTGCACAGGCCAGTACGTATTCTTCTGCATCTTTGTGGGTATACGGATAAGGAAATACATTTCTCAAATTATCAGAAATCTTTTTATTATTTGCATAATATGCTATATCCTTAATGTATTTTTCATCCCATAGGTCTAGTATGAACTCCATTATTCAACCTCCCTAAAATTTGTGCAAATATCATAATAGTTTTTATCGTGGACTATTTTTAATTATTTACTTATTTCTTGTTTTTTATTTTATCATTTGTCAGTAAAGTTTAATAGGCTAATTAGTCTAATATTGGTATAATTATAATCAATTATTTAAAGATTACGTGATTATATGGTATAGATAATAATCGGGTGGAGCAGAGCCCCACCCCTACAGCTAGTTATATTTTCACACGTTTTTCATGGTGATAATATTAAACAAGTTGGCTCTTAAATTCTGTTTTATTGTATAACGTATTCTTAAATAACCCCATTGTAGTGCAATAATGCATATTAACTATATAAGGAGATGAGAACATCAGGATTATAGATGAATTAGTTGAACAATGCAAAGAACCAAAGGGTTTAGTAGGGATAATTATGATAAAAATTATGGAAATTATGGACGTAGGGTTAAACAAATGGGCTTTAAATCAAATTGACTGCACTAATGCTAAAATACTAGATATCGGGTGTGGTGGAGGCAAGACAGTGAATATGTTATCTAAAATGTATCCAGAATCTAAAGTTTTTGGAATTGATTACTCAGATATTGCTGTGAAGACTACAATAAAGAAAAACATAAAAAAGATTAAAAAAGGTAAGATCACTATAAGTCAAGCTAGTGTTTCATCCATGTGTTTCTCTAATGATTTTTTTCACTATATTACAGCGATTAGAACACATTATTTTTGGCCAAATTTAAAGGAAGATAGTCGAGAAGTCATGAGGGTATTACGAAAGGGTGGAAAGCTTTTAATTTTTTCAGAATTATATAAAATAAATTATCATATGAATGAGTATAATACTCCAGATTCACTTAGACAATTACTCAAAGAAATAGGATTTACATCTGTTAGCATTCATGAGAAAAACCAATGCATTTGTATTATAGCTGAAAAGTAAATTTGTATTCTTAATAAATAAGTATCAGGCGGAGCAAAGCCACGCACCTACGAATAAAAGAATAGGATCATTCCTTGCAGATAATCTAATAGCTATTTTCCTCACTCTAGTGAACTAAGTATTGAAACAACTAAATATGCTATATGAAGATGTTTGAAGCCAGATGTAGAAAAAATGAAAAAAAACAGGCGCAATGATATCATTGCGCCTTAGTTTTTCTAAAAGCCGCCAGCTCCACCACCTCCAGCACCTCCACCCCCACCACCAGAAAAGCCTTCTCCTGATGTTGAGTCATTTGAGTCCTTATGAAACTGATCAAAACTTCTGTCAAAAGGATTACCTTCTCCTCTTTGCCAAAAAAAGTACCAATATATCCATTGATCTTGAGCATAGATTCGATCTGTACTATTTCTACTACTTAACTCTAATTTATTTGCTATTTTCATGTCAACACCTAAACTTAAGGCATATATTAGTGAGCTGTCAGGAGGATATTTGCTAAAATCATCTATGGTAGAATAACTCTTAAATTCTTTTGTATACTTCTTAAATCCAATCCACTTTTTATATTGCTCATAGCCATACTCAGAACGTCTATCATATAAGCTCAATCCGTTTATGAACTGGAGGACAGAAACTATCATACTAGCTATTCCAATGAGACTGCCAAACGCCAGAGTAAGTATGCCCAGAATTAGGAAAAGTGGAGACAATACAACGAATATAGTTCCATATTTGCCTTTTGTTTTGTCATAGTAACCTTTTGAAATGGCATCTTCTTTGACTTTTTTCAGCCATGTAGTATAGGATTTAGAAAATTCAGAAGTCTTTTCTTTGCTATAATCTTCCATACCCTGGGATGTAACAGATTTCCCATTTCCTATGTCGTTTATAAACCAATGTATAAAGTACTTTTCATGGCTGAGTAAATCGTTACTTTGTTCTTTTACTTTAGTGATAATTATATCTTTGTGGTCAGTTTTTTTGCTATTAGACTCTGCATCATCTATTTTTAAATACCCTTTTCTAAATAGGTCAAGCATGGTTGCAATAATCGTAGTGGAATTTATTGCTGTGCTGGTCAACGAGGTAGCTACTGCGGGCGTACAATCTTCTGGAATTCGACTATATTCTTCTGTTTCTTGAGACTTTCTTTTTCTTCTAAATGCAAATAATGATAAGATTAACAACCCAAATCCAATTATAGATGCGAAAGTAGATATCTTACCAAATAATATCTTATTCCCCTCACTCTTTTGCCAATCTTCTTCTCTCCTTTTTTCAAAAGAAACAACTATTCAATTGTACTCTGTATTCTTTTGATACTGTTCTAATATGTGGCTTTTGATCACTTAATTTATATTTTATTATAATAGTTATGATATCTTCTTGAGACGTTACTGTTTACAACTTTACATATGATATGATTCCATCTATATATTTCCTTTTGGTAAAATCAGTTGGCTTTTCGTGAGCTACTAGCATTCCTTTTTCGTCTGATGACAATTCTCTTCCCTTTTTTACTTTATGCTTTATTTTCATATCAAGTAAAGTTATTAGTATTTTGTCCATAAACTTTAACTTGCTATAGTCGAATCCACCTCTTAAGTAAAAGAACTGGATTTTTTTCTGTTGTTCACTGGTAAAATTGCTATTTTTAACTTCTACTACTACCTCATTTCTAAAAGGAGATGCCCCTGATGCGAAGACAACAACTTTCTTTCCTTCTAATTTATCCATATTTTGGGTTATGAGCTTTATTCCATTAATGCCTACTGCATATAATCCTGCACCATAAATCACAGTTTCATAAGAATGGAAAATATCTGTGGTTACCTTTGATGCTTCGAAAATATCTGCAGACAATTCTTCAGCAATCCACTCTGCGTATTTCTTAACAAAACCTGATTTTGACTTATATAGTACTACCGCCTTCATCCTACACCCCTTCTTAATATGGATCTAATTGTAATACACTGTATTAAATTTCTATATATTTATATTATAGAACCATCTAACAGGTAAATGCTTTGGACAAGTTAGATCATTCTATTCGTTTTCTTATTAAGCAATAAACGGAATAAACATTTTTGTTTCTTTCATATACTCCTTATATTCCTCTCCAAATTCAATAAGCATATCTTTCTCCTCACGTTTAGCAAGTCGAATATACATACCAATCATTACAGGATACAATATCAACATAGGCAAGGTAGCCCATTCGGCGATCATTCCAAAGGATAATAGTAACAGTCCAGTATATTGGGGATGACGAATGTATTTATATACACCTGTCTTTACGAGGGTACCTGTTCCCATTTCCTTGGACCAGTATTTTTTATAGATATTAGTCCAACCATTTAAAATTAGGAATAATGCCACAATAGCACAAGATATATTAATGTACATCCCCCAAAATCCAATATAGGCAATCAAAGTATGCCCCCAGAGAAATCCTTCCTGCAGATTTTTCCCAACAATCCATGAGATTACATACATACTAAAAGGTATACCATGCATCTCTATAGCAAAGGCAATGACAAATGCGAAATACGTCCCTCTAGGTTTTTTATCCATCTTTTTATAAAAGGGGATAAATAAAAGTACTATACTGTATAACAAAATAAAAAATAATACGCCAAACCAATTGTAAAAATGACTTTCTAAAGTTTCCATAATAAATCCCTCCAAATTTGTACTTCTTACTATTAACTATAGCAAGGTATACTTAAATGGAGTTGTTTCTAATCTTAAATCCACCTTAAATTTTAGGAATGGCAATAACAAATGTGCATCCACAATTTTCCCTTGTTTCAAGATAGATACTACCACCATGTTTTTTCAAGATTTTCTCTACAATAGCCAACCCTAAACCAGTGCCACCTGTTTCATAGTTCCTTGCAATGGACCCTCTTACAAAGGGTTGAAATATATCTTTTGCAATTACTTGAGACATTCCAATCCCATTGTCCTTAAAGATAATAACAACTTCATTTCCTTTCTCAATTAAGTTAATTGTTATTTTTGTTCCTTTAGGGTTGTATTTCACAGCATTGTCTACAAGATTTTGCAATACACGTTCCATCTGTTTTTGATCAATTTCTAAGAAAATTTCTTTTTCAGGTATTCGGAATTCATAAAAAAATCCAAACTTGTCTAATGTTGATATAAAGCAACTTATTTGCTTCCTCATATATTCACATATTTCTACTTTTGTTTTGTGGATGGTATATTCTGTGCTTTCCATTTTAGAAAGTTCAAAGAGATCATTAATTAAATGATTTGCCCTCAAGCTATTATCATAGATAATCTCTATATATTGATGTAGATCTTCTTTTGAGAATTCTAAATTGTTTTTGCAGAACTCTGCATATCCCACAATACTAGCTAGTGGATTTTTTAAATCATGAGAAATATCAAGCACAAGTTTTTTGCGATTTTCTTCTGACTGTACTCTTAGAGACATTTCCTGTTCAATTTTTTCAGCCATTTGGTTGAATATAGATTCTAATTCTCCAAATTCATTCTTTAAATTTAGTTCCACCCTAGAAGAATAATCTCCGTCTTTTAGCCTCTTTGCACTGTTGCAAAGCTTTTTCAAAGGATTTATGATACTGAGTGATGAAAGTTTTGAATATATAACAGTGCAAATTCCAAGGAGTAATAAGTAAAACATAATAACCGCGGTAAAGAGACCTATCACCCCCTGGGTATCAACGGAGGTATAATCTCTGTTATGTACAATGGCAAAATCAATTCTATAAGATGTAGGAAATGTTACAATAAGCCAAAATTGTCCTTTGGGATTATATTCTATACTATAGCTATAGGGTATGTGTGTAGTATTACTCATGATTAAGAAGTTGGTAAACTCTTCTACTGATAATTGCTCCTTTGAAATCGTGTCCAGTCCTTCTGAAAATACTACTTTATAATTTGTATTAATTATCTGAACACCACCACCATGATCAAGTACAGTACTTACCTTTATGGCTTTATAATCATCTCTCATAAGGTCTTTTGCAGTATAGTTATTCTTTACTAGGGTCTTGGAAATCACATCATTTGCAAACCCTATGAGCATGATTGCAAATAAAGCTATAATACATGTCATAATAAACATGAGAATATAGTTGACTAAGAACCGGCTTTCTATTTTTCTATTCATTATCCAACTCTTCCTGTTTAATGAACTTATATCCAATTCCCCGAATTGTCTTAATGAACTTAGGATTTTTGGAATCAGTCTCTATTTTACTTCTAATATGACTGATATGAACCATAATAGTATTGTCATCATAATAAGTGTCCTCATTCCATACTGCCATATATAACTGTTTCTTAGTAAAAACTTTTTCTGGATTCTCCATAAGGTATTTTAACAACAGGAATTCTTTTGCATTTAGTTCCACGAGCACACCATCTATATAAATACAACAAGCTTCCTTATCTAAAAGCAACTTACCTAACTCTATTTTATAGCCTTGTGGCTTTAGAGAATCATATTCAACACTTCTTCTAATGTGGGCACTAACTCTGGCAAGTAGCTCTGTAATACTGAAAGGCTTTACAATATAGTCGTCCCCACCAATACCTAAACCTAAAACCTTGTCCATTTCATCACCCCTGGCAGTGAGAAATATAACTGGGATCTTGTTTGTTTTACGAATTTTCTGCAACAGATTAAACCCATCTAATCTGGGCATCATAACATCTAATATTGCAAGGTCAATAACTTTCTCTTTCATGATATCCAAAGCCTCTAGCCCATCCACTGCAGCATATACACAGTAACCCTCCTGTTCTAGTTGTAATTTTAATAGGTTTCGAATATCTTTTTCATCTTCAGCAATTAATATATTCAAAGAAACACTTCCTTAGTGTGAATTTTAGCTCTTGACTATAATTTAACCTAATTTACATATTGAATATATTTCAAACCTTTTTTTGTCTTTATGTATAGTATGGCGCTATAGATTATTTAATGTCTCAACATATATTATTTAACAAAGAACTCTACTTTTCTATTCTATATGATATTTTTATATAAAAAAATAGTATTGACAAATTATTTTGTAAAGTGTACGATAATTAAAATAATAAACTGTTGATGGAGAGAAGTAAACTAAACACTGTACTCATAGAGATCTGCAGGTGGTGAAATTGCAGAAGTAGAAGACTAGTTGAATGGACTCTAGAGGGTAGCTGCGAAATAATTTACGTAGTGGCTAACGGAAACTCCTACCGTTATCAGAGGGAGTGCACATGTTTGTGTGTAACTAAAGAGGATCTTATCGATCAATTCGGGTGGTACCGCAGAAGTTTAAACTTTTGTCCCAATTTTGGGATGAAGGTTTTTTTTTGTATAAAAAACTTGTCTTACCTTCCCTACCCTAGTTTGAGAATCTGTACTATTTATTCATCATGATTTGTATTAAAACATGAAATGAAATACCCAGAAATAATGGTTTCTGGAATGATATCGAAGGAGATTTGAATATGAAAAAGATACCCTACAAAACTTATCTTACTGAAGAAGAGATGCCGAGACAATGGTATAATCTTCGCGCTGATATGAAAGAACAGCACGACCCACTGTTAAATCCAGGAACCCTAAACCCTCTCTCTACAGAAGAACTTTATCCTATTTTCTGCAAAAAATTATGCGAACAAGAAATGGATACTACCACTAGGTATGTGGATATACCTGATGAGGTTCTAGAATTTTATAAGATGTTTAGACCATCCCCTCTAATTAGAGCCTATAATTTAGAAAAAGATTTAGGTACACCAGCAAAAATTTATTACAAGTTTGAAGGCAACAATACTTCAGGAAGTCACAAGCTAAATTCAGCTGCCGCCATGGCCTATTATGCAAAAGATCAGGGTCTTACCTCTCTAACTACTGAAACTGGTGCTGGACAATGGGGTACAGCTTTAGCCCTTGCTTGTGCGCACTTTGGTCTTGATCTTACTGTTTTTATGGTAAAGACTTCATTTGAGCAAAAACCTTTTAGAAAAGCAGTCATAGAAACATATGGTGCAAATATTATTGCAAGTCCTTCTGAGACAACTGAAGTAGGACGTGCTATCTTAGCTCAAAACCCTGGTACTGGTGGTAGCCTTGGATGTGCTATTTCTGAAGCTGTTGAGCAGTCCTTAAAACAGGAAAACACTAGATACGCTCTAGGCTCAGTTCTCAACCAAGTACTTCTACACCAATCAATCATTGGACTGGAGAGTAAAGTTGCTATGGATAAATTGGGAGAGTATCCTGACGTCATCGTTGGTTGTGCAGGTGGTGGATCTAATCTTGGCGGTCTTATGGCTCCTTTTATGCAGGACAAACTTACAGGTAAAGCCAATCCAAGAATTGTTGCAGTGGAACCAGCATCCTGCCCTTCCCTTACTCGTGGCAAATATGCATACGACTTCTGCGATACGGGTAGAATCACTCCATTAGCGAAAATGTATACTTTGGGAAGTGATTTCATGCCATCACCTAATCACGCAGGTGGTTTACGTTATCATGGAATGTCACCTATTGTTTCAAAGTTATACCACGATGGGTATATGGAAGCGATTTCTGTTGATCAAACTACAGTTTTTGATGCAGCCATTAAATTCGCAAAAGTAGAACAGATTCTTCCCGCTCCTGAATCCGCACATGCAATTTATGGTGCTATTCAAGAAGCGCTAAAATGTAAAGAAACAGGAGAAGAAAAAACCATTTTATTTGGTCTAACTGGCACAGGATATTTCGATATGAATGCCTACGATCAGTACAACAATAAGACAATGAATGATTATATTCCTACTGAAGAAGATTTGCAAAGAGGCTTTAAAAGTCTTCCAACAGTTAAGTAATATAGACCCTAATTATGACAAAACCACTTGAACTTAATCAAGTGGTTTTTGTTGTATTTCCTACATGACAAAATAGTAGGAATCTACAAGATATAATTGGTTGTATTTCAATGTCAGTTTCCACAAGATATTTTTTATTAACTTCAAAGATACCATCCCTTGCTTGTATTTCTCCATACTCTTTAAAAAGTTGTTCTTTTCCTTTTCTGATGCAGTATCTTTAAAATAACCCCAAACGTGTTGTGCTGCATTTATAGAATGATCTACATTACTTTCTTTTTGTAGTGCATCTTCTATGAGATGATAGAAACTAATCCCAGGATAATTATTCTTATCACGAAGTAACTTCCGGAGTTCAAGGTAATGTGTTGGGGATTTTTCTAGGATCGAATATTTGTATCTACTCCACTCAAGTTCAAGTGTTTTAATCTTTTTATTGTCCGTTGTACAATTAATACATTTAATAGCAGAAAGATTTTTATCCTTTACCTCAAGCATAATATCAAGATCTTTTCTTCCTAGCAGTTCATAATAATTCATAAATTCATCGATGTCTATACTTTTGGAATGAGAGCCACGTTTCTTTGCTATGTCTTGCTGTGAATAATGTACTTTCTGATTACCATCTTGCTCTGTCCACGTGAATCTACATTCATCAATCCAATATCTATCGCTCTTGTCCTGATCAAAAGGATTGATTTTATTATGGAGGTTATCATAGATCACGGGTACATTCAGTTTGGAGCTTATTTCTAGCACATCACGAATAGTATATGATTTATCATCATTCTCTATAACAAGTCGCCTTTTAACACCTTCACTTAACTTATCATAATTCTCACTAAATCTTTTCATAGCTTGTTCTTTATCATTATAGATGCCTCCAATGTGTAACACAATTTTATGTTTCGACGCTATACTAAGGCTATCCAAGACCTGATTGTGATAATTTAAATCTTCAATTGCTCTCCCTACTACCTCTTCATGGGGCGAATTCAAAACTGTATACTGTCCAGGATGCATAGATACCCTCATGTTGCTGTTCTCAATTTTTCTCCCGATAACTGAAAAAGTATCAGCAAATAATTCCCACCATGGAAGCTTATTTACAGGACTTGATCCAAAGGGAATAATATCAGAACTAATCCTAAAAAGCTTAATATTGTTTTTGATATTATAATCAATGATATTTTCAAGGGAGCTCAAATTATGAGCGATTAGATCCAATAATTTACTTTCACTAGCATTTTTCATTATGCAGCTTTTTTGGTCAGTATTCAGCACTCCTACAGTTAGGCACGCATATCCTATGCTCATGGTTAGACTCCTTTTTTAACTTAACTCGAGTTTCGAGTAATAGGGAATACAAGCATTGAGTTGCCTGGATTCCTTATTTTTTTCTGTCACTACCTTCTCTC
>MCHG01000109.1_pt1 | contig 48389 bp, 48 predicted proteins | sample 787351 | NCBI WGS metagenome assembly MCHG01 (sample SAMN05430296, study PRJNA330682) | permafrost metagenome | biome: Cold desert; feature: permafrost; material: soil; isolation source: enrichment culture inoculated with soil incubated with H2/CO2 at 20 degrees... ... | reverse complement strand
TGAAACGCCGTATACCGAACGGTACGTACGGTGTTGTGAGAGGGGCGAAACATTTTAATTGTTAGCCTCTACTCGATATAAGCTGTTGGCAATTGCTGTTAGCTGTTGGGTAAATCTTGAATAGTTCAAGATTACATGGGCAAGTACAAATCAAAGCTATGAGGAAAAACAAAGAATATAGAATAATAACTTCTAACATAGTATAATATATTATTATAATACTAGGTTAGAAGCTTTTTTGACCCTTAAGGGTCACCCAACAGCTAATAGCCAATCGCTAACAGCCAATACAAAGGAGTTTTTTCATGGACAATTGTCGTATTCAAATTATTAATAAGTCAAATTATCCACTACCTCAGTATCAAACCCCGGGAGCAGCAGGGGTTGATATACATGCGAATATTCTTGATCCACTACCCATAAAAAAAGGAGAGATCCTACTTATTCCTACAGGTTTATTTATGGCTGTTCCATTAGGATACGAAGCTCAAATACGTTCTAGAAGTGGATTAACTTTAAAACATGGTATCACTGTGGCCAACGGGATTGGTACCATTGATTCAGATTTTCGCGGGGAGATACAGGTCATTTTAATCAATATAGGAAGTAAAGACTATGAGATAATCCCTGGAGAAAGAATAGCACAAATGGTAATAAAAAAATATAGCTATGGTATATTTGAAGAAGTAGAAATCCTAGACGAAACAGATCGAGGCAAAGGTGGATTTGGTCATTCGGGAAGCTAAAGTAAAAATTTACTGAAGCGAGGTTAGCTTCCTGCATGTAATAGGGAATACTATTAGCATAATCTTCATATTATTACTATATGGAGGGATATTATGAAACTTGGAGAGTTAAGAGAAAGAGAAATTATTAATATAAACACTGGTGAGAAGTTAGGTACATTTGGGAACTGCGATTTAGATATTGATTTAGCAAGTGGTCAAATTATTTCCCTTTTAATATCTGAAGGCACATCTTTTTTTTCTTTATTCAGTAAGCAAGAAGAATGTGTTGTTATTCCATGGGAAAAAATTGTAAAAATTGGAAAGGATACCATCATGATCTCTGTTTAAGGAAGGTTGATCATTATTTTTTCTAAAAATTTTCTTTAAGATCAGGAGCAGGTTATTACTGTTAATTAACCTAAGAGCTTTTAGCCTGTGTTATATAACATTTTTATGGTAGAAAAGTTCGACGCCCAAACTTTGCTATCATACTTGAAACGCGTCGAAGACGCTTTTCTTGTGTATCAAAACCACGAGTAGCAGGGGGTAAACTATTGAATATTATTGTACAGAAATATGGTGGTACTTCAGTTAATAGTGTAAAACTACGAAACAATATTGTAGAAAATTTAAAGCGTGCAAAAGAGAAAGGTAACCTAAGTGTTATCGTAGTATCAGCTATGGGAAGACAAGGGGAACCTTATGCCACTGATTCCCTTTTAAAACTCATTTCGTCGTCTCATAGGAATACTAGAAATGCAGATATGCTTGTATCCTGTGGTGAAATTATTTCCTCTGTAGTGATTGCTGCACATCTCGCAGATAATGGTTTTGATGCCATAGCTCTCACCGGACGACAAGCAGGTATAATAACAGATAGCCATTTTGGTGAAAGTACTGCTTTAGATGTAAAGACAAGTTATCTACATGAACTCCTACTTTTAGGGAAGATTCCTGTAGTGGCTGGCTTTCAAGGGGCCAATGTAGCAAATGAAATCACTACTCTAGGTAGAGGTGGCAGTGATACTAGTGCTGTACTATTAGGTATTGCATTAAAAGCAAAAGAAGTAGAAATTTTTACCGACGTTGACGGTATTATGACAGCAGATCCTAAGATCGTACCTGACGCTAAACTCATACATCAAATTGCTTATGATGATGTATTTCAATTAGCTCAATATGGAGCTAAGGTTATTCACCCTCGGGCTGTTGAATTGGCCATGAAAAATAATATTCCACTTAAAGTATATAACACATGCAAATATGAAGATGACTCAGGAACACAAATAAATAGTGACCACATGGACAAAAATAATTTAGTGGCTGCAATTGCTCATGAACACGGGAAAATTCAATGGCATCTTAATATTTTTAGTTCAAATTCTCAAGTATTTAATGAAATTTCTGATAAATTTATAAGTATAGATATGATAAATGTTTTTAAACAAGAAAGTGTATTCATTACTAATGAAACACATAAAAAAGAACTTATAGATATCTTACATAAGTTAAAAATAGACTATAAAATAACTGAAGAGTTAACGAAAGTTACGATTATTGGAAGTAAAATCCAAGGAGTTCCAGGTATTATGTCTAAAGTAGTAACATCATTACAAGGTAAAATAGACATATTACAATCATCGGATTCTCATACAACTATTTCTATACTGGTTCCAACAATGTATGCAAATAAAGCAGTAAACTTACTTCATAAAGCATACCAATTAGACGATTAGACCTATCAGTTAGTTATAAACTTAAGAAATTAATATATTGATTAGCTACTAGCTATTAGCAGCTAATCTCTAGCATTATTTCCTGAAAATGAAGATGTTTGAATAAAAAGCAATCTATAGCGCCATACTATTATCATAAAATAGATGGTGGTGTAATTAATGAATAACAAAGATAATAATGTGAATACAAATTTTAATAAGAACGAGAACGATAATCAATTGCAAAATGTAGAAGAATTAGGTCAAGTAAACGTTCCTGAATTTGAAAGTAATATATTTACTCTTCCAATTATCGGAGAGATTGAAGGTCATGGGGAATTACCTCAAGGAAGAAAATCTACAAAGTACGAACATGTCATTCCTCAATTATTAGCTGTAGAGCAAAATCCGAAATACGAAGGATTACTCTTAATTATTAATACTGTTGGGGGTGACGTAGAAGCAGGACTAGCACTTTCTGAACTCATCTCAAGTATGAAAACACCAAGTGTTTCTCTTGTTATAGGCGGAGGTCATAGTATTGGAGTGCCCCTATCAGTGAGTACAAATTATTCCTTTATTGCCCCTACAGCTTCTATGACAGTTCATCCTATTCGAACAAGTGGTCTCGTTATTGCGGTATCACAAAGTTTTGAATATTTCCAAAAAATGCAAGAAAGAATACTCAGCTTTGTAGAAAAGAATTCAAAAATGACAAAAGAAAGCTTTTTAGAACTTATGCTCAATACCGGCGAACTAGCCAATGATATGGGCTCAATTCTGATTGGAGAAAAAGCTGTTGAATTAGGTCTTATAAACGAAGTAGGAGGCCTAAGTGAAGCATTAGATAAGATAAATTCACTAATAGAAGCCAATAAAGAGCCTGAAAAGCCTAAAGAATCTAAAGAGTAATTGGCCTGTTAGCTATTGGGTTAAAGAGGTACTTGATTAGTTAATTCGTTTAAGCTCTTACCTTAATGCTTACCCTAAATGCATACAAATGTGTTATAATAGAATTCGTCAATTTGATGAATTCTATTTTTAGGGAAAGTCCTACTTTTCTATTATACCTGAATTACGTATATCCACTGTCATTTTAGCTTCAGTGGAGAGATTTTTTACTGGTTATTTACCTGACGTGAAGATGCTATTGTTCTATAAAATAAATTTATTATTAAATACATATGAAATAAGGGATAAGAATATGAAGAAGAAAATTAAGGTAACTAGCCCAAGGTATCTACAAATTGCTGCTGATGTTGCTGCCAAAATCGCTGACAAACATTATAATGTTGGTGATAAATTATTTGCTAGATCAGCATTAGCTAGTCAATACGGTGTTTCAGCGGAGACTGCTAGACGAGCAGTATGTATTCTATCTGATATGCAAATTGTAGATACTATGAAAGGCAGTGGAGTTCTAGTAACGTCCTATGAAAATGCAGTAAAATTTGTAAAACGTCATGAAGATATTGAGACGGTCAATGATTTGAGAAGTGAAATATTAAATAGCATTAATCGACAATCCAAGGAAAATGAATTTTTAAAAGAACAATTGAATCGATTGATTGATAAAACGAGCAGATTCAATTCAATAAATCCTTTTATTCCCTTTGAAATTATTATAGATCATACTTCAGTATATCTAGGTAAAAATTTATCTGAGGTAAATTTTTGGCACAACACTTTTGCAACTGTAGTTGGCATAAAACGACAAGATTCGTTGTTGATGTCACCTGGCCCCTATGCCGTTATCACAGACGGTGACATACTCTACTTTGTTGGAGATGAAAACTGCTATGAGCGGGTATTAAATTTTTTATATTAGAATTAAAATGAAAAGCCACATTAATTACCTAGATGATATAGGAAAATTAGTGTGGCTTTTTCCTTGCTTTCATTTCTGAATTTGACGAACCATGTATGAATATGCTATACTTTAACAAGTGACATCTTTGTAAAATTTATAAGTTGTCACTTATCTTTTGTCCGTTTATCATTTTTTTGGATAAATTAATATTAGGAAGGAGAAAAATTATGATAAAAGTTGAAGTGAGAAATCTATACAAAATTTTTGGACCAACACCTAAAAAAATATATCCTTTGATAAAACAAGGAATAAATAAAGATCAAATTCTCAAACAAACAGGTCATGGTATTGGCGTGAACAATGCAACCTTTAGCGTTGAAGAAGGAGAAGTATTCGTCGTAATGGGCCTATCAGGAAGTGGAAAGTCTACGCTAATCAGATGTTTAAATCGTCTAATTGAACCAACATCAGGGGAGATCTTTATCGACGGTGAAAATATAGTAGGCTGTAGCAAAGAAACTCTTCAAACCGTACGTCGTAAAAAAATTGCCATGATATTTCAAAATTTTGCTTTATTACCACATCGTACAATTCTTGATAATGTCGCTTTTGGCTTAGAAATTCAAAATGAAGATTTAGAAAAAAGAAACAAAAAATCACTTGAATCTTTAGAGTTAGTAGGGCTCAAAGGTTACGAACATTCAATGCCCTCAGAGTTAAGTGGAGGTATGCAGCAAAGAGTCGGTCTTGCAAGAGCTTTAGCAACGAATCCTGACATTCTTCTAATGGACGAAGCGTTTAGTGCACTTGATCCACTAATTAGAAAAGAGATGCAAGATGAACTATTGTCTATTCAATCTACTATGCACAAAACAATCATATTTATTACACATGATTTAGATGAAGCTTTGAAGATAGGTGACAGAATTGCAATTATGAAGGACGGACTCATTGTACAAATAGGTACTCCAGAAGAGATTTTAAATAATCCTGCCAATGAGTACGTAAAAGAATTTGTCCAAGATGTAAATCGAGCAAAAGTTGTTACTGCATCCTCCATAATGAGAAAGACAGAAACCATCGTGTCTTCAAAAGATGGTGTGAGAGTAGCAGTGAGAAAAATGAAAGAGGCTTCTATATCTAGTATTTTTGTTTTGGATAAAGAACGTCATTTAAAAGGGATTATCACAATAGATGATGCCACAAACTTATTAAAACAAAATAAAAATGACTTAGAAAGTATTATTCACACTAATGTCCATTCAGTTTCTTCTGATACTTATATAGAAGATCTATTGCCATTATTTATGAATACTCATTATCCCATTGTAGTAGTTAATGAGAACAAGAAATTTTTAGGAATCATTTTTAAAGTTTCTGTACTATCAGGATTACTAGGAGAGGGGGATCATAATGATTAATTTACCGATTGGTGAAGTCACTGAGGTAGCCATTGATTGGTTAACTGAAAACTTAAGTGGATTCTTTGATGTAATCAAAACCATACTAGAAGGTGTCTTGAATTTCTTTGAGCTGATTTTTAATGGTATACCTTGGATTGTTATGATCCTCATTATTGCACTCATCGGATGGAAAGTAGCAAGTAAGAAAGTTGCATTGTTTTCTATTATCGGCCTTTTAATTATTGTTTCTATGGATTTATGGATTGAAACTATGGAAACATTGGCTCTAGTAGTTACTGCTACAGTTATTGCACTTGCCATAGGAATTCCTCTTGGAATATGGATGTCAAATAATAATAAATTAGATAGATTCATGCGTCCAATCCTAGATTTTATGCAAACAATGCCTGCATTCGTCTACTTAATACCGGCAGTATATTTCTTTGACCTAGGAAAAGTGCCAGGTGCTGTGGCAACAGTAATTTTTGCTATGCCACCAGTAGTCCGTTTGACTAGTCTTGGAATTAGACAAGTACCAAAAGATGTGATTGAAGCAGCTAATTCATTTGGCGCAACCTATAAACAAAAATTATTCAAAGTACAAATCCCACTTGCTATGCCAACCATACTAGCGGGATTAAATCAAACCATTATGTTGTCATTATCTATGGTAGTCATATCTGCAATGATTGGCGCTGGTGGTTTAGGTAATATCGTTTTAAAAGGGATTTCTCAAATGAAGGTGGGTGATGGTTTTGAAGGTGGTCTTAGTGTAGTTATACTAGCTATGATCCTAGATAGAATCACTCAAGCATTAGGAAAAAATAAAAAACGTGTATCATAATACTACATATATAATAAAAGAAATCTAAGGAGATGATTTAATGAAATCAGCAAAAGTAAAATTCATGGCTATTTTATTGATGACGGTACTAGCTGTAAGTGTGTTAGGCGGTTGTACAAGTACAAAAGATGGTACTTCTGACAAAAAAGAAACGGTAAAACTCGGCTACGTAAACTGGGCAGAAGGAATTGCTATGACTCATTTAGCGCAAGCAATACTACAAGAAAAAATGGGTTATAAAGTTGAGACAACAATGGCTGACGTTGCACCTGTTTTTACATCAGTAGCAGCTGGAGAAACAGATGCCTTTATGGATGTTTGGATGCCTACAACTCATAAAACTTATATGGAGAAATATGGAGACGATGTCGTAGAGTTATCTACAGTATATAAAGGAGCACAAATTGGATTAGTCGTTCCTAAATATGTAAAAATTGATAGTATTGAAGAATTAAAAAAGAATAAAGACATGTTTAATGGACAAATTGTCGGTATTGATGCTGGTGCAGGTCTTATGACTGCCACTGAAAAAGCACTTGAAGATTATAACTTAGATTATAAATTGCTTACAGGTAGTGGACCAGGTATGACTGCTGCTCTTGATAAAGCAATTAAAGCAAAAGAACCAATTGTCGTAACGGGTTGGACTCCTCATTGGATGTTTGCGCGATACGATTTAAAATTCCTAGATGACCCTAAGGGTGTTTTTGGAACTGCTGAAGAAATTCGTACCATTACTAGAAAAGATCTTGCTAAAGATATGCCAGAAGTAAATGAATTCTTAAAAAACTTTAATATGACAGATGAAGAGTTGAGTGACTTAATGGGTGTTGTGGAAGATGGTAAGAGTCCATTAGAAGCTGCAACAAAGTGGATGAATGAAAATAAAGATGTAGTGAATAAATGGATTCCAAGTGATAAATAAGAAGTGCTTTTAAATAATACAGTTAAATACTTATGAAAAAAATATACACAGTTTGCCTGTGTATATTTTTTTATGGTAAAATGGTAAGAGAACTTTGAGGTGATATAATGGCAACTGCTACAAAGAAAAAAACGGTAAAGAAAAACCCGAAAAAAAAAGCAAGAAAACCCAGTATTATTGAAACAAAAATATTTGGAGAAATCGTTGGACTCATACTTATACTAATAGGAATGTATAGCTTTTATTCGTTAGTGACCCAAGATTCTGGCACAATAGGAAAAAGTTTATATTTTCTGTTGTATTTTATTATGGGAAAAAGTAGTTATATGTTTACACTTTTATTAATTGTTTTAGGCTTTTATTTTATTATAAAAGAGCTTACTTATTGGAGATCTATTTTGCTTCCTATACTATTATTTACAATGAATATAAGTATTGGAATCACAATGTTTGATCAATTAATCATTGAAAACCCATTTAGCACAGAAATTCTTGATGCAGCTTTGGCTACACAAGACGGCGGGGGGCTTGTGGGAATATTTTTAACTGCAATCTTAGTCAAATTATTTTCTATGAATGGTACAATTATTATACTCACTATTACTACCCTGATTTCTATAATTTTAATGACCCACAAATCTTTATATGATGGATTGATTGATCTAAAAGAGGCTTATGATTGTAGACCGGTAAGAACCATTAAACCAAAAAGAGAAAAACCTAAAAAACGAGTAAAACAAGATCCAATTGTTCCAAAAACTTTTTCCCAAGAACAAGAAAAAAACCTCGACGATATAGAGAAGAAAATAACAATCTTAGATTATGCAGAGGTAAGAAGTAAAAAAGCAAAAGATCCAATAGAAAGTAAAAATGAAGAAAAAGCCAAAAATAATAAGCATATCGAAGAAAAGATTACACAGTTAGAAGAACAAATCTCAAATGGACCACTAATACTTGAGAGTGTTCATGTAGAATACATCTTTCCTGACATTAAATTATTAAAAACACCAGTAGCTGTGAATTCAAATAGCAAAAATGAAATTATACAAAATGCAAAAATTCTAGAGAAGACATTAAAGGATTTTGCAGTAAAAGCAAAAGTTGTAGAGGTTAGTATGGGGCCTAGCGTTACTAGATACGAATTACAATTAGAAGCTGGGGTAAAGGTAAGTAAAATCGTAAATTTATCAAACGACTTAGCCTTAAGCTTAGCAACTACCAGTGTAAGAATTGAAGCGCCTATCCCTGGTAAATCAGCTGTAGGAATTGAAGTTGCCAATAAAATTACTGCTGCTGTAAATATTAGAGAAGTACTGGAAAGTGAACATTTTAAAAACTTTAAAAGTAAAATATGTTTTGCCCTAGGAAAAGAATTAACTGGATCCGTTGTGGTTGGAGATTTAGCTAAAATGCCACATATGCTTATTGCAGGAGCAACAGGTTCAGGAAAAAGCGTTTGCATCAACTCTATCATTACAAGTATACTATATAAAGCTTCTCCTGAAGAAGTGAAACTAATACTTATTGACCCAAAGATGGTCGAACTCAATAATTATAACGGGATACCTCATTTGCTCATCCCTGTTGTCACAGATCCTAAACATGCCGCAGGAGCATTAAATTGGGCAATCAAAGAAATGACTGAACGCTACACACTATTTAAAAACACTGGTGTTCGCGATATTAACCGTTATAATGAAGTAATAGGTGGAAAAGGACAGAATTTAATGCCTAGAATTGTTATCATCATTGATGAGTTAGCTGATCTTATGATGGTATCTCCTAGAGAGGTAGAAAATGCAGTCTGTCGTTTAGCTCAATTAGCTAGAGCTGCTGGAATTCATTTAGTACTAGCTACCCAAAGACCTTCAGTTGATGTAATAACAGGGCTTATCAAGGCAAATGTTCCCTCTAGAATATCTTTTGCTGTATCCTCTATGGTTGACTCTAGGACTATATTAGATATGGGTGGAGCAGAAAAACTTCTAGGTAGAGGGGACATGCTATATCATCCAGTAGGAGAATCAAAGCCCATAAGAATTCAAGGAACCTTTATCTCAGACACTGAAGTGGAAGATGTTGTGAATTTTGTGAAAAAACAAGGAAGTGCAAGCTATAATGAAAAAGTATTAGAAGAAATAAAAGAAGTAAATGTCTCTGCGACTGTGGATGACTTTGAGGATGATCTGCTTACAACTGCTATAGAATTATCCCTAGATTTAGAGAATATATCCACGTCTATGATACAAAGAAAACTTCGAGTAGGATATTCCCGAGCTGGAAGAATCATCGATGAGATGGAAAGCAAAGGCATTATTTCAGGTCCAGAAGGTAGTAAACCAAGAAAAGTACTCATATCCAAAGATGAGTATTTTAGTAATTTGAAAAAAACAGATGAATAGGAGAAAAACAAATGACATATAATGTAGGTCTAGTATCCCTAGGCTGTGCCAAAAATTTAGTAGATTCAGAAATTATGTTAGGTTTAGTAGAAAGAGGAAATTACAGTATAGTAGAAGATCACGCTAATGCGGACATCCTAATCGTAAATACTTGTGGTTTTATCGAGTCAGCAAAAGAAGAATCAATTGATACAATATTAGAACTATCGGAGTATAAAGAACATGGAAAATTAAAAGTGTTAATTGCAACTGGATGTTTATCAGAGAGATATAAGGAAGAGCTATTAAAAGAAATCCCCGAATTAAATGCAGTTGTAGGTACTGGTGATTATATAAATATAGTAAAGATTATCGAAGATACCTTAAAAGGGGAAAAAATATGTGCATATGGACATATTGATTATACCTTTGATGAATCCTTACCTAGAAGAATTTCTACTCCTAAATATACTGCCTTTGTAAAAATTGGAGACGGATGTGATAATCACTGCACTTATTGCATAATCCCATCTCTAAGGGGTAAGTATAGAAGTAGAAAACCTGAAGACATTAAAAGAGAAATTATGAATTTAGTGAATAATGGGGCAAAAGAAATCATATTAATAGCTCAAGACATTACACAATATGGCATTGATCTTTACGGTAAACATTCCTTGCCTATGTTACTTAAACAATTCGAAGATATAGAAAATTTAAAGTGGATTAGACTATTATACGCATACCCAGAAAATATAAGTCATGAATTGATTGAAGTAATAAAAAATAGCAAAAAAATACTTCATTACTTAGATATTCCTCTCCAACATACAGAAGACAAAATCCTTAAGCGAATGGCTAGAAGAACGACAAAAGAAAAAATAATTACCCTAGTAAATAAACTTAGACAAGAGATTCCGGACATCGTCATACGTTCTTCTTTTATTACTGGATTTCCAGGTGAAAGCATTGAAGACTTTGAAAATATGTTTCAAACCTTAAAAGAATTAAAATTGGATCGTTTAGGTGTTTTTGCCTATTCGTTAGAAGAAGATACAAAAGCAGCTTTATTCGAAGATCAAGTTCCAGATGATGTGAAAAAATGTAGACAAGAGAAAATTTTAGAAATGCAGCAAGGTATCTCTTTATCAAACAATCAAGGTAAAATTTCAATGGTTCTACAAATCCTAATAGAAGGTACAACAGACGATCCAAATGTGTATTCTGGAAGAAGCTATATGGACGCACCAGAAATTGACGGGATGGTGTATGTACATTCCAGTAAAGAGTTGCATGAAGGAGACTTATGCCAAGTACGAATAACAGATGGGTTAGAATACGATTTGATAGGAGATATCATAAATGGAGATGAACTTACCGAATAAACTAACTTTACTGCGGGTTATAATGATACCATTTTTTATATTCTTTATGGTTGCTGATATAACAAATGGACAAATCATAGCAGCAACACTATTTATCATCGCATCAGCCACGGATTGGCTAGATGGCTATATCGCTAGGAAGTACAATTTGGTCACTACCTTTGGAAAATTTGCAGATCCATTAGCAGATAAAATCCTTGTTTCTGCTGCATTAATTTGTCTTGTAGAGCAAGGTACCGTGGCCTCATGGATTGTCATATTGATTATTGCAAGAGAATTTGCCGTGACAGGACTAAGAGTATTGGCTGCTGCAGATAATATCGTCATCGCCGCAAGCTCTTGGGGTAAAATTAAGACGGTCACACAAATGATAGCAATCATCGCAACTTTGTTTCACAACTATCCCTTCTCCCTTGTAAACATACCCTTTAGCGACATATTTATGTACCTAGCAGCGTTGTTTACTTTGATATCAGGAGTAGATTACTTTGTGATTAATAAACAAGTTTTTAGCAAAGAAAAGTAATATATTACCTAATCGCAGGATATTTAAATCACATTAACTGGATATCTCGTGAACTATAAGTGTGAAAATTGGTACAGAAAGAAAGATGGGACAAAAATGAAAAATAATCAAATAAATTGGCTCCAAAAAATTATGATGGGACGAAATGGTGGAGACCAACTTTGTATGGGACTTCTTTTGTTGGCTTTTTTGATTTCACTTGTTGCTGGTTGGATGAATCAGCCCATAGTTAGCTACTTAAGTTACATCCCTTTTTTGTTGAGTATATTTAGGATGTCCTCTAAAAATATCAACAAACGTAGAATGGAAAATTATAAATTCATGATTTTGATCAGTCCGTTGTATGCATGGTTTACCAAAAATATAAACAAAATAAAGAGTAGAAAAACCTACAAATATTTTAAATGTCCAAACTGTAAGCAAAATCTAAGACTTCCCAAAGGCAAAGGAAAGGTTACTATTACTTGTTCAAAATGTAAGACAAAGTTTGTGAAGAAGACTTAGGAAGGCAGTTGGACAGTTGGTTAGTTGGTTAGTTGGACTTTTATTATTAATTTTTGTACTGATTCAACTAACTTAAAGTAGTGGGATGTTGGAAAGTGGAAAGTGGAAAGTAGAAAGTTGGAACTTTACGATTGATTTTTGTACTGCTTCCAACTTTCCTGCTTCCAACTTTCCAACTTTGAACTTTCCAACTTAATATTCCTTTTATACTGCTTCCAACTAATCAACAGAAAAGTAGCAAGTAGCAAGTAGAAAGTAGAAAGTTGGAACTTTACGATTAATTATTGTACTAGTTCCAACTGTCCAACTAACCAACCAACCAACTAAAAAAGTAGAAAGTAGAAAGTAGAGAGATTGGAACTTTACAATTAATTTTATACTTCTTTCAACTTTCCAACTTAATCGGAGATGAAATATTGACTACTAAATCAAAGAAGATCACTTGGAAAGGTGGAGCGTTGATCGCACCTTTGCCTCCTGTAATGGTGTCTTGTGGGACAATGGACGAGAGCAATATTTTGACTATTGCTTGGACGGGCATTTTAAATACCATACCACCAAAGACTTATATTTCAGTGCGTCCTTCTAGGTATTCTTATGATATGATAAATGAAACTAGAGAATACGTGATTAATCTAACCACAACTCACCTGGTAAGATCAGCAGATTTTTGTGGTGTGCGCTCTGGAAAAGATCAAGATAAATTTACGGTAACAGGTCTTCATAAAGAAGCTGCCACACAGGTTGCAAGTCCAATGATTCTAGAGAGCCCATTAAATATTGAATGTCGAGTTACAGATATTATCCATTTAGGTTCCCATGATATGTTTATTTCCGATATACTTGCGGTAAATGTAGATAGTCAGTTTATTGATGAAAATGGAAAATTGCATCTAGACAAGTGTTCCTTAGCAGCCTATGCCCATGGAGAATATTTTGAATTAGGTAAAAAAATTGGAAGCTTTGGCTTTTCTGTGCGAAAGAAAAAGAAGCCACGTACTTAATAATGTGTACCGAGGAAGCGTTCTACTTTCAAGTAAATAACCATGACAAATAAACTATAATTAACGCGCGCTGCGTGTCATAACTACTGTAATCTGTAGTTAATAAAGGAGGAATAATAAATGATTGGCGAATTAATTAGTGTAGGTACAGAGATACTTATTGGCGATACGTTAAACACAAATGCTCAGTATATTTCTAGGGAATTGGCTCAAATTGGGTTTTCTACCTACTATCACACTACTGTAGGAGATAATCCTAGTCGGTTAATCTCTGCTCTAGAACTTTCTCTTAGTCGTTCCGATATTGTTATCTTAACTGGCGGTCTAGGACCTACCCAAGATGACTTAACCAAAGAGACAGTAGCACAAGTCTTTGGCGTGGATATGGTATTTCATCAAGAGAGTTACGACACCTTAATGAAAATATTAGGCAACTCACAGAATATATCACCAAACAATTTTAAACAGGCTTATATGCCCCAGGGAGCTTCTGTTATTCCTAATCACAATGGTACTGCACCTGGTATTTTAATAGAGAAAAATGATAAAGTAGTGATCTTACTTCCAGGTCCTCCACGAGAGATGATACCTATGTTTCAAGAAACAGTACTACCATTTTTATTAAGTAAAAGCGAAGTAAAGTTTTTCTCTCGTTATTATAAGGTTACCGCTCTAGGTGAGTCAGTAGTAGAAGATATGTTGTTGGACGTGATCAATGGACAAAGTAACCCAACTATTGCTACCTATGCGAAAGTGGGAGATGTATTATTACGTGTTACTGCAAATGCAAAGACACAGGAAATAGCTGATGAACTTTTAAAGAATATTGACCATATCATTAAAGAGAGACTAGGCGATAATTTATACGCAAATGAGGACATTACACTCCATGGAGTTGTGGCCAAACTATTAATGAACAAAGAGTTATCCATATCTACAGCGGAATCCTGCACAGGGGGTCGTATTGTAAGTAGATTAACTGAAATTCCAGGAATCTCTAGTTGCCTCCATAGCGGTATAGTTTGTTATTCTAATGATGCAAAGATAAAATTCATTGGTGTTAAAAAAGAAACTTTAGATAATTATGGCGCTGTAAGTAAAGAAACTGCCACTGAAATGCTACTGGGTTTATACGAACAAACAAAATCTGATATAATTGTAGCGACAACAGGAATTGCAGGTCCTGGTGGTGAAAGCGATGGAAAACCTGTGGGCTTAGTCTATATTGGTATACTTTTTAACGGAAAACATATAGTAGAAGAACACAGACTGAATGGAAACAGAGAAAAAATTCAAGTGCAAGCTACAAATATCGCTTTAAATATGATCAGGAAGACAGTTGGCATTTAGATGCTAGATGCTAAATGCTAGACACTATACGCTAGTATCTAGCAATTGTATTCCAATAAAATACTTGCTTAATAATTATATCGCTAAGAGCGATAGTAACTTTTAAATTTACACTTTTAACTTTACATTTTTAATATTACATTCTTCACATACACTTAATAAGTAATAAAGATTGACGAATATGTGTCGGTACTATATACTATATAAAGAACATTTGTTCTATTGACTAAGAAAAAGACAGAGGTCAATTACCCATAGATAATTTTTAAAACAAGTGATAAGTAATTTATTTCTAAGGTACATACTACATGATTATATGCAGTATGTATTTTACATCTATAAATACAATTTACTAAAAAATAAAGGATGTGAACCGATTTATTCGGATAAATTATGATAGAAAAAGAAAAGGCTTTACAAATGGCTCTTACTCAAATAGAAAAACAATTTGGAAAAGGCTCAGTTATGAAATTAGGCGAAGATTCGTTGAAATTAAACGTAGATTGTATATCAACTTCATCTATAGGATTAGACATAGCTCTTGGGATAGGCGGAGTTCCAAGAGGTAGGATTATTGAGATTTATGGACCTGAATCTTCTGGTAAGACCACTGTTGCGTTACATATAGTAGGTGAAGCACAAAAAACAGGTGGCAATGCTGCCTTTATTGATGCTGAACATGCTTTAGACCCCACTTATGCAAAAGCATTAGGTGTTGATATTGAGAATCTAATTGTGTCTCAACCTGATACTGGTGAACAAGCTTTAGAAATTACGGAAGCGTTAGTTCGAAGTGGTGCCGTAGATGTAGTAGTCATTGACTCTGTTGCAGCACTAGTTCCAAAAGCTGAACTTGAAGGTGAAATGGGAGATTCTCATATGGGATTACAAGCTAGACTTATGTCACAAGCCCTAAGAAAATTAGCAGGTGTAATCAATAAATCTCATACTACTGTTATATTTATTAATCAGCTAAGAGAAAAAATAGGCGTTATGTTTGGTAATCCAGAAACTACTACAGGAGGTAAAGCTCTTAAATTTTATGCTTCTATACGGTTAGATGTAAGAAGAATTGAAACCTTGAAACAAGGTCAAGATATGATTGGAAATAGAACAAGAGTAAAAGTAGTAAAAAACAAAGTTGCACCACCTTTTAAAACTGCAGAGTTTGATATTATGTATGGACTTGGGATTTCAAAAGAAGGAGATATTTTAGATGTAGCAGCTGAAAATGAGATTATAAACAAAGCAGGAGCTTGGTATTCGTATAATGACCAGCGACTAGGTCAAGGTAGAGAAAATTCAAAGCAATATTTAAAAGAAAATCCTGAATTAACTTTAGAACTTGAGACGAAAATAAGAGACAAGTTTAACTTGAATAATAGTAAATCAAAAGAAGTGGAAATACCAGTAGAAAAATAACATATGTGATTAATGATTCGTCTTAAGTACCTTTAGCTTGTTACAAGCTAGAGGTACTTTCTTTATTCTACATTATTACTACCATACCAAATATATTACATATCATTCTCTTTTGGTAATTTGTATAATTAACATAGATGTAAATGTGGATACTATAATGATTATATTTGGATATACATTTTTAGCATGATTAACTGACAAATGGATGTATAGGTGGTCATACTGGCAACAAAAATTAATACTAATTTTTATATTATTTGCATACTTATTTAAATTGGAACGATTAAATGGGAAAAAAATAAATTTTCTTCTCTCTGATTTCTATCTAAATAATTCAGTAATTAGTAAGAATTAATTAGGGTTCGATCTGCCTTTGATAAGTAAGCCTTGCATATAGTATAATACGATTTATTAAAAAGCCCAATGCAAAGTATGCTGATAAGCCATTAAAATACGTTTTTATTGTACCTAAATGTAACTTAAGTGTAACGTTTTAGGCAAATATTGAGCAAATCTTTTACCGCTTGACACTAATTTTAAAAAAGTATAAAATTAGTATTATTCGACCTTTAAGTCGAGTACTTAGATATCAAGTAAAACTAAAAAATGAAATGAAATTTGACAAAATGAATAAGAGGAGGTGTAAGTAATTTGTTAGAAACTTTAGGAAGTTTTATATTCGTTGTAATTGCAATTTTAATTATTATAGCTCTTGTTATAGGCTATTTAATAAGAAAATATATTGCTGAGGGAAAGATCGAAAACGCAGAGCAAACAGCTATGAGAATTGTGGAAGATGCTGTAAAAGAAGCAGAAACGCAAAAGAAAGAAGTACTTTTATCTGCAAAGGAAGAAATTCATGGCTTAAGACAAGAAGTTGATAAAGAAAATAGAGAAAGAAGAAATGAACTTCAACGGCTTGAAAGAAGAGTTATACAAAGAGAAGAAAATGTTGACAAGCGAAATGAAACCATTCAGAAAAAAGAAGATATTTTACAATCTAAATCAACTGAATTATGTGTAAAAGAAGACAAAATTACGGAATTGATCGAAAAGGAAATGCATGAACTCGAGAGAATCTCTGGTTTAACCCTTGAAGAAGCGAAAGATATTTTATTAAATGATGTTGAAAAGAAAACGAGAAGAGAATCTGCATTATTAATAAAAAGACTTGAAGCTCAAGCGAAAGAAGAAGCTGATAAAAAAGCTAGAGAAGTTTTATCCTATGCAATCCAAAAATGTGCTGCGGATCATGTGGCAGAGACCACAGTATCTGTAGTTACCTTACCAAACGATGAAATGAAGGGTAGGATCATCGGACGAGAAGGAAGAAACATTAGAACACTTGAAACACTTACTGGAATTGATCTAATTATAGATGATACACCAGAAGCAGTTATCCTTTCTGGTTTTGATCCCATTCGTAGAGAAATTGCTAAGGTGGCATTAGAAAAATTGATTGTCGATGGTAGAATCCATCCTGCAAGAATTGAAGAGATGGTTGATAAAGCAAGAAAAGAAGTAGACACTAGAATCCGAGAAGATGGAGAAGCAGCAAGCTTTGAAACTGGAATTCATGGACTTCATCCTGAAATCATTCGATTGTTAGGCAGATTGAAATTTAGAACTAGCTATGGTCAAAATGTATTGAAACATTCCGTAGAAGTAGCTCATCTTGCTGGAATTATTGCAGAAGAACTAGGTGCAAATGTAAAAATAGCAAAACGTGCTGGATTGTTACATGACATTGGCAAAGCAGTAGATCACGAAGTTGAAGGTCCACATGTTACAATTGGTGTGGATATATTAAAAAAATATAAAGAATCTCCACAAGTCATTCATGCTGTGGAAGCTCACCACGGAGACGTAGAAGCTAGCTCGGTTGAAGCGGTACTAGTACAAGCATCAGATGCAGTATCTGCAGCTAGACCAGGTGCTCGTAGAGAAACACTACATTCTTATATTAAGAGACTTGAGAAACTCGAAGAAATAGCCAACTCCTTTGAAGGAGTAGAAAAAACTTTTGCTATACAAGCTGGACGTGAAGTTAGAATCATGGTAAAACCAGACCAAGTAGACGATGTTGAAATGATACATATAGCAAAAGAGATAGCAAGTAAAATTCAAGATGAACTTGACTATCCTGGCCAAATCAAAGTAAACGTAATAAGAGAAACAAGATCAATAGAATATGCAAAATAAAAAGGAGAGCGAAAGCTCTCCTTTTTATTTTGCAGTATTAGTTTTCATATCCGGTCACATCGTAGGAGTCAATGCCCACAGAGACCATTGAAAAAGTCTATTTAAAGAAATATCAAATTTTTACTCTATTTGTAGCTTTTTTTAACTTCTAAACTCCATAGAAGTTAATCGACAAAGAATTTCGGGTGTTAGGTTGTGAAAGGCTTATTTTATATTAATTAATACAGAGTAGATAGCTTTTAGATTTTTATGTATACTAGTTTAAGTATTTTAAAATAACAAATTCTAATTTCGAGGTGTCATTCATTAAGATCAAGTATCATAATGAATCTTATCATAAATGATATAGTAAAAAATTATTATAATAAAAAGTACGCAATTGTTTTAAATTTATTTATTTTATTCAATATTTTCTACTTAGTAATTACCGAAGCTATTAGGGTAGTATATGGCAATCATTATTTTTGTTATTAATTGAAAATTATATTTGGGAAAAATGAATAATTGGAAGAAAAAAAATTTAACCATTTATATCGGTCAGGCATTTTCACTTTTGAGCTTAAGTGCTGTTCAATTTTCAATTATTTGGTGGATAATTGTACAAACAGGTTCAGCATTTGCTCTTACAACGACTAATGCCAAAAGTTTCTAGGGTATCATCAAGTTGAAGTAAGTAAAAAACAACGTTAGAAAAATGGCATGGATAATAACCGTTCATGCGATTACCATATGCTATCGACCTTTCTCACCACCTGACCACCTAATTATGGTATAATATATATTACTAGTTTTATACAGGAGGAATAATTTTGAAGATACTACTATTGGGTGACGTGGTAGGGCGACCTGGGAGAAAAATTGTACAACAAGAATTATCCAATTTAAAAAATATATATCATCAAGATATTACCATCGCAAATTGTGAAAATGCATCTGGTGGAAATGGGCTTACTGAAAAAAATGCCAAGGAATTTTTCGAATGGGGAATAGACATCATAACTATGGGAAATCACGTGTGGGATAAGAGAGAGATTGTAAATTATATCGACAACTATCCTCACTTAGTAAGACCTGCTAATTATCCCGATCCGTGCCCTGGAAAAGGATATACCATATACGAGAAGAATGGCGTTTTTGTTGGGGTAATTAATCTCTCAGGAGTTATTTACCTAAATAATTTAAACTGCCCTTTCTCAACAGTAGATAAAATTTTAGAAGAAATATCCGATCAATGCCATATTATTATTGTTGATTTTCATGCGGAAGCTACATCAGAGAAAATTGCCATGGGTTACTATTGTGATGGTAAAGTGTCCCTTGTATATGGTACTCATACTCATGTACAAACTGCTGATAAGAGAATTCTACCTCAAGGTACAGGCTACCTTACAGATCTGGGTATGACTGGCCCTTATGATGGAATACTAGGTGTAGATAAAAACATTATTATGACTCAATTAAAAACCAAAAGACCAGCTAAATATGAAATGGCAGAAGGTGCCGTGCAGATCAACGGAATGTTTGTAGAAATTAATGAAATTAATGGCAAGTGCGAAAAACTAGATAATTTCATAAAAATAATCGAATAATCTCACTTTTTAACATATTAAGTCAAGCATTTTGTGTTATAATATTTTAGAATTATAAAGGAGAAATTATATTGGACTACGCTGATTTACACATGCATTCTACTCATTCTGATGGAAAATTAACTGTGGAAGAAATTATTTATCACGCAAAGAACATGAACCTAAAAGGGATTTCTATTACTGACCACGACACAATCGATGGTACTACGAAAGCGATAAACTTTAAAGACAAAGGAAACCTTGACATAATACCAGGAATTGAATTTAGCACGGTATATAATGATGAAGAGATTCACATTCTAGGTTATTCATTTGACTGTTATAACAAAGAGTTCAATAGATTTATTCGTGATATGCAACAGCATCGTTCAGATAGAGCGGTAAAGATCATTGATAAATTTAGTTGTGTAGGCATAGACCTAACTATGGAAGAGTTATTGCAAAAAAGTCGGGGTGAGTCTATTGGAAGACCTCATTTTGCCTATTTATTAATTGAAAAAGGATATGCGAGTAGTGTACAAGAAGCGTTTGGAAAATATTTAGTCCCTGGTAGCTTATGCTATGTGGAGAGGTTTAAACTCTCACCTGAAGATACGATTAAGCATATAAGAGAAGCTGGTGGAGTATCAGTTTTAGCCCATCCAGGTTTAATCAAAAATCAAGACTTTGTAGAAAAAATTATTGCAATGAAAATAGATGGTATTGAAGTTTACCATTCTAAGCACACTTCCAAGCAAAATAGAGAGTACTATTATATTGCCAAGGAAAATCAATTACTTATTACTGGTGGATCTGATTGTCATTCAAAAATTGCAAATGAAAAGCCTTTCATAGGCTCTGTAAAAATTCCTTACTCCTATGTAGAAAGTTTAAAACAATTAAAGGTGAAAAGATGTCTATAAAGAAAGAAAGAAATAGAAATGCCCTATTTAAAATTAGCATGACCGCACTCGTGAAGGTGTTGGTTTTAAATATGTTGAGTAAAAATCAATTATATGGAAATAAAATAATTGACAATATTTCTGTAGCGATGAATGGACAGTGGTCTCCTAGCCCAGGAATGATTTATCCATTACTTAGACAGTTAGAAGCAGAAAGTTATATTGTCGGGTGGTGGAGTGACCCCATAAAAAGATCTACTAGATATTATAAAATTACTGATGAAGGTACCCAGTACCTAAATATATTAAAAAAGAACTATCATGGACAAATAAACGATTCTATTCAAATACTTGAAAGTTTTAATAAAGCTATATATAGTTAATATTTCGATGGAGGTTTTATCATGAAAAAAATGTTATCAGAAAAATTAGAAAATATTGTTCCATCTATGACTTTGGCAATTACAGCAAAAGCAAAAAAACTTGTTGGAGAAGGCTACGATGTGGTCGCTTTTGGAGTAGGAGAACCTGATTTTGACACTCCAGATCCCATAAAAGAAGCTGCTATACAAGCAATTAAATTAGGTTATACTAAATATACAGCTGCTAGTGGTGTATTGGAGCTAAGACAATTAATCTGTGAAAAACTAAAAAGAGATAACAAACTAGATTACACCCCAGATCAAGTCATTGCAAGTAGTGGCGCTAAACATAGCTTATCTACTGCCTTTCAAACGATTTTAAATCCTGGAGAAGAAGTAATTTTAGCAGCTCCCTACTGGGTAAGCTATCCAGAGATTATTAAGATTGCAGGTGGCGTTCCAGTCATAATCAATACCAAAGAATCTAATAATTTCAAAATTACACCTGAAGAACTTCAGGAAAAGATTACAGATAAAACAAAAGCCATTTTACTAAATAGTCCTAGCAATCCAGTAGGAACTGTTTACTCTCGGGAAGATTTAGAGAAAATAGCTGAAGTTGCTGTAAAAAACAACATTTTCGTTGTATCTGATGAAATATATGAAAGACTAGTTTATGATGATAATACGCACGTGAGTATCGCAGAGATTAGTCCAGAAATGAAAAACCTAACCATACTAATCAACGGCATGAGTAAAGACTATGCTATGACAGGATGGCGTTTAGGTTACACTGCAGCAAATAGTGAAGTCATAAAAGCTATGGGTATAATTCAAGGACATGCAGTATCTCATCCTTGTTCTATTACTCAATATGCTGGAATTGGTGCTTTGAAATCTGATGAGAATATATTTTTAGAAATGTTAAAAGAGTATGACAAAAGACGAAAATACATGATAGAACGTATAAATGATATGAAAGAGTTATCTTACATATATCCCCAAGGAGCTTTTTACGTGTTTATCAATATATCCAAATTATTAAATAAGACCTACAATGGAAAATTGGTCAATTCTTCACTTGATCTTGCTGATGCCTTATTAGATAATGAAAAAGTTGCATTAGTACCAGGAATAGCATTTGGATTAGATTCTTTTGTAAGAATTTCCTATGCTACAAGTATGGAAGAGATAAAAAAAGGTTTAGATAGAATTGAAAACTTTATAAAACAAGGAGTGTAACGATGTCAACAAACGTATATGTAAATCCTTTAATAGAAAGGTATTCCTCAAAAGAGTCATTATATATCTTTTCACCTGATAATAAGTTTATTACCTGGAGAAAACTTTGGGTAGCTCTCGCACAATGTGAAAAGGAGCTAGGCTTACCTATTACTCAGGAACAAATTGATGAGCTTGAAGCCAATGTTACAAATATTGATTACGAGATGGCAAAGAAAAAAGAAAAGGAATTAAGACATGACGTAATGGCCCATGTTTATACCTATGGAGAACTATGCCCTAAAGCTAAAGGAATTATTCATTTAGGAGCCACCAGTGCTTATGTTGGGGATAATACAGATGTAATTCAATACACACAAGGCCTTAGATTAGTGAAGAAAAAGTTAATTAACTGTATCGATAAATTATCTGCTTTTGCATTAAAATATAAAGACATGCCTACATTAGGTTTTACTCATTTTCAAGCAGCACAATTAACTACTGTAGGAAAAAGAGCTTGTCTATGGATTCAAGATTTAGTCATGGATTTAGAAGACATAGATCACTTACTATCTAATGTAAAGCTCCTAGGGGTAAAAGGAACTACAGGTACACAAGCTAGCTTTATGGAACTATTTGATGGAGATCATGAGAAGATTAAACAACTAGACTCCATGGTTGCGGAGAAAATGGGGTTTAAAGACTCCTTTAAAGTTTCTGGTCAAACCTATTCTAGAAAATTTGATAGCCAAGTTTGCAATGTCTTAAGTGGCGTTGCCCAAAGTTTATATAAATTTAGCAATGATATGCGATTATTGCAACATTTAAAAGAAATAGAAGAGCCTTTTGAAAAATCTCAAATTGGTTCATCGGCTATGGCCTATAAAAGAAATCCAATGAGAAGCGAAAGAATAGGGGCATTAGCTCGATACGTTATAGTAAGTGCATTGAATCCAGCAATAACTGCTTCGACTCAATGGTTTGAAAGAAGTTTAGACGATTCAGCGAACAAAAGAATCAGTATTCCAGAATCTTTTTTAGCAGTAGATGCAATCTTAACTATATGTTTAAATATTTCAGACGGACTAGTGGTTTATGAGAAAGTAATAAACCAACATATTGAAGCTGAACTTCCTTTTATGGCTACTGAAAACATCATTATGCAAGGTGTAAAAAAAGGTGGAGATAGGCAAGAACTACACGAAAAAATTAGAGTTCATTCTATGGAAGCTGGCAGAATGGTAAAAGAAGAAGGAAAGAGTAATGATCTTATAGCAAGAATTAAAGGTGATTCAAGTTTTAATTTAAATGAAGGTGATTTAGATAATGTATTGGATGCGACAAAATATATTGGTCGAGCACCAGAACAAGTTATAGAATTTATCAATGATATAATCAATCCTATCTTGCAAGAAAACAAAGATCTTCTTGGAGAAATAGGGGAGGTACATGTTTAAGGGCTACGCCTTTATTCAACATTAAAAATAAGTTGCTAGGCTATATGTCTAGAAGCTTATTTTTTATTTAATAGGAAACCCTTATTAAATGCATACACAAGGTATGATGAAAATAAAATATTTAGATTTATAATGCTTTCCTACACTAGGGGATTTTTCCCTGATAAACGGGGCATAGCGACTGCTCAGATGACATGTAGCAAATGTATATTGTCTTGGGAAAGTTTTGATTTTTTCCTCACTGTCATCCTGAGCGTAGTCGAAGGATCCTCGTGGTAGTAGCATTGGAACAGAACCTTTGTTCGCTATTAAATCTACCGAGTGAGCTGTAATAGATTTTAGTGCATCTATCACCAAACAGGTACAAACAAAAAAACAACTATTGACAAAAATTATTTTTGAACTATAATGAGTAATAAGTCATTGAGCAACGAGTCAATCAAGGGAGGTTAGTATAATACTAGAAACGAAAAGACAAAAGCAAAAAAAATCAACTAGAAAACATTTGATAGAAATAGCAATCAAGCAGTTTGGTGAAAATGGGATAATAAAGACGCGGACCTCTGATATTGCTAAAGTTGCAAATGTTTCACACGGGACCGTGTTTGCGCACTTTTCAACTCAGGAAGAATTATTAATATCTGTAATTGAAGAGTTTGGAAACCAAATCACGCTGAGACTTCACGAATTGGTAAATGCAAATAGTAGTTTATTGCAAGTTTTAGAAGCACACATAGAAGGATTGATTGAATTTGAACCCTTTTATACGAGGTTGATTATTGAAAGACGTCTACTTCCCGAAAGTATCCGTAATACATATATTATGATTCAATCTACCGTTTCATTTCATATCGGTATAGCTGCAGAGCGAGAGATCCAACAAGGTGTAATCCGCAAAGCGCCTATCCATTTAATTTATAATGCATGGATAGGATTAATTCATTACTACATAATCGATAGTGACTTATTTTCTCCTAATGGTTCTGTTTTACAGAAATACCGTCATGAACTAGTGGAACATTATATCAATCAATTACAAAATAAAAAATGTAAGGAGGACAATAAAATGAAACAATGTATTGCGTGTGGAATGCCTATGAAAACTCTAGAAGATTTTGCTATGGGCGATTTAGAAAATGAATATTGTTTATACTGCTGTCGTCCAGATGGGACAATGCAATCCTATGATGAAAAATTAAATTCTTTAACTAACTTTATTGTTAAAACTCAAGGACTAGATGCAAAAACTGCAAATTCTGCTGCGAAATCTATGATGGCTAAACTTCCTGCTTGGCAAACTGACTCAACTATATAATAATTCATACACATATTTATTAATGGAACACTGGTTGAATAGGATAGAAATTTGAACGTAATATGTTTTTTTACATGGATCATTGCCATATCTCTTAATGAGGAAGATCCTGTTCTCGTAATCTTCATACTATCTCCACAATATTAGTTTATTATAGAGTTATAGTAAATGAAATATAAGGAGGTGAGTTTATGTTTGGTTTAGATTTAGCAACATGTATACAAGCATGCATACAACACTGTGGTGCAACAGGTCAAGAATTAGCAAATATGATTAGAACGATGTTAAACTAGTTAACTAGTTACTTCAAAAGAACTCTCAAAAAAACTATGATGAGTTCTTTTTTTTATGAGTTAAATTCGGCTAGCTTGCTAGAGCCCAAACTTACTTATCGTACTTAAATTAACGTCAAATAGGAATCGTAGTGTGGGGGAGCAACTTCATTCTCACTCTATTCTAGCTACCCACAAAGAAATACGCTATACCGGTCACTGTGGTAACACGCTGGACCACTAAGCGCTGGTACTGGTCATTAATCGCTGCTATCACAATCAATTGACAGATCGCTCACACTTGTATATACTGTATATACACAGTACTGTTACCTCTGTATATACACACTATGTACAGTTGACTGTTATATCTGTATATATACCGTATACACAAGGAGTGATTATATGAATATTTCTATTTCAAATACTAGTGAAAAGCCAATATACGAACAAATATCGGAGAAAGTCAAAGCGTCTATTATTATCGGGGAGCTTCTAGGGGGGCAACCTATGCCTTCAATTAGAAAGCTAGCAAAGGATTTAGGGGTAAGCGTAATCACTATAAAGAGGGCTTATGACGACTTAGAGAAAGAGGGATTTATTTTCACCGTGCCAGGAAAAGGGTCCTATGTAACAGCTCAAAACTATGAAATCATAAAAGAAAATCAGGTAAAAACATTAAAAGATAAATTACTTGAGACCGTTATAACTGCAAAAGCATTAGCGTTATCTCGTGGAGAATTAATTGATATATTGTTAGTATTATATGATGAGTTACCTTGATCAAGAACGTCAAGGTAACTATATGGAGATACAAACATTTACTTTTTTACTATCTTAGATGCAGTAAGGTATAGTAAAATCATAACCACAACGGTAAGAAAAAAACTTAATCGCAATCCTTTAAAAAACACAGTTCCCAATAAACTAAATAGTACTAATATCATCCCAACAGTATTTAAAAATGGGAAAAAAGGCATTTTATAATCTAGTGTTATTCCAGAAGTATCTCTGCTTCTTATTTTTCTTTGGGATAAAAGGATAATCCCCCAATTCGATACGAGCATAATACTGGCACTACCGATCAAATGTTCAAATATAGTTTCAGGAAGCATATATGAAAAAACAATTGCGAAAATCAATCCGATTGTACTTAAATATAAAGCATTTGTCGGTATATTCTTTGAATTGGTCTTAATAAATTTTTTAGGCGCATATCCATCCACAGACATACAATGCATCAGCTTTGTAATGCAATAGATGGTTCCCACTAGTGTAGAAAAGGTTGCCAAAATAAGAATTAAATTAAAAATCGAATCAATCCAAGGAAAATTGTATTGAAGTAATAGCGTTAAAAAAGGACTTTGATTCTTTTTAATACTTTCTATTGGTATAAAATTTAATAAGAAAAACAAGGGTAAGGTATATAGAACCATTAATGAGAATATAATGATCCTTCCTGATTTTAAGATGTCTCTAGGTTTATCTAAATCTGATGCTAAAATACCGATAGCCCCTATGCCACAAAAGGGTAGCATGCCATAGATCAAACCATGCCAAAAACCGCCAAGCCCCTGGGATAACCAGTGAATATTTTTCAATCGTGGTAATTCTGCCAATTCGATGAAATGAAATGATATCAATAATCCAAAGAGTATAAAAATAATCAATACCGATATTTTTAAAACAGCAAATACTGATTCTGTTTTTGCAAAATTATCAACCCCCAATAATACAACGGCAAAAGATAATCCAGCATATACGATAGAAAATAGCCAAATAGGTACACTTTGAAACCAGTATTGGGTAAATACAGATAGCGCTATGACAGAACTTGACATAATAAGGATCCCGGCGATCCAATAGTTCCAACCACTAAGAAATGCCAGCCTGTATCCATATGCATTATAAGCATATGACCTAAAAGAACCTTCTTGTGGATTGCAAATAGACATTTCTGCTAATGCTGTAAAGACGAGATAGGCTGTAGAACCTGCAACGATAAACACTAGAAAACTACCAGTTCCAGAAAGCCTCATAATTATTTCTGAACCTAAGAAAAATCCAGCACCAATAATTGAACCGATCCCAATTAGACATAATTCCCACCAATTTATCTTATTGTCTTTATTTTTTTTCTTCTTTTGTCTTATATGTTGTTTAAATATATATTTCAAATTTATCACCTACTACTTATTATGGTTGTAAATTGCTAAAATATAGTTTAATTTTTTTAATTAAGTCAACTTATTTATCAGATTCAAGTACACACTTAATATTTTAAATCGTTTTAGAAACTATTAAGATTAACTTTTTAATTTTAATATATTGACAAAAGTAATTAATATCGGTACTATTAAAGATAAATAAAGTCTGTATTATCTTTTAAGGAGGTTGCACTATGAAATATACAAAAGCGACAAACCATGCACTGCATATTGTCGCGTATATGATTAAATATGATAAAAATGATAATTTAAGTTTACAACCATTAGCAAAACACTTGAATATGTCTGCTACTTATCTTTCAAAGATTTTAACGCAGTTAGTAAAGGCTGATATAATTCAGTCAACTCCAGGTGTGAATGGTGGTTATACTTTGCGTAAAAAGAAAGAGGACATTTCATTTATGGATGTAATTAATGCAACAGAAGGAACTGGAGCGTTATTTACTTGTGACTTACAAGAGGACGACAAGTGTCATATTTTTAAAGTAATGACAGAAGCAGAAAATATTATGGAGACATATCTGCAAAATAAAAAGCTATATGAAGTAGCCCCAGGTACAACAACTAATGGAATATGTGAGGAATAATCCTTACATATATTAATTAAGGATATTAATAGTCTTTATTGTATACAATAAAAATATACTAAAGGTAATATCAAAGCCCTTAATATAATTATTTTGGCAATGGCTGCCATATAACAAATAAATCATTTTATCAAGAGGAGAACAAATATGAAAAAAAATCAACACAATTTAAAAGAAATGCAACACTCATCAAGAATAATAGAATATTTAGACAATCCTGAAAGAATAAAGGCTTTTCCACCAAAAGAACTATTGCAAATGCTCCCTATTAAAAAAACTGATAATATTTTAGATTTAGGTGCAGGTACAGGATATTTAGCAATTACTGCAGCTCAAATGGTTGATGGATTAGTTTATGCACTAGATATGAATCCTAAGATGTTGAAGATTATAGAGTCTAAGGCTCAAGATGAAAATATTACAAATATTCAATTGGTTAAAGGAAGTATTGATGATATTCCGCTATCAGATAATTCAATTGATATTGTACTAGCTTCATTAGTTTTACATGAAGTTAACCCGTTATCTAAGACGCTCCAGCAAATTAATCGTGTACTTAAAGAAGGGGGATGTTTTCTATGTTTTGAATTTGAAAAAACAGAAAGTGCTACTGATGGTCCACCAATGAATATGAGAATATCTTCATCAATTATGGAACAGGAATTAATAAATGCTGGATTTAGTGTGACACAGAAATTATTTCCTAGTGATTTTTTATACATCTTTATTGTTAAAAAGTAAAATCATTCTAGTTGGCATCACCCTGAGAAGCCATAATAAAGCAATCGTGCTTCTGCTTGGCAATAATACTATTGAATTATTAGGAATATCAATTTATATAACCAATATTACAGAAGAAGTTTTAAGCTCAAAACAGGTTCATGAGTTTTACAGCTTAAGATGGTAGGTGGAAATAATTTTTAAAACGTGGAAATCCATATTCAGTATACAGGTTGTAAAATTAGTTAAAATAGAACCGTTTCAATGTCAGCTTTATGGAAAACTTATTTTGCTACTCATAAGCTCCGCTGTAATGTTTAAAATGAGAACTTTAGCATTAGAAAATGTATTGATTGTATAAATTGAAAATAATTAAAAACAAACAATACTGATCTACCCTCTAGGACATCCATAAGACGACACCATAAAACGACAACATAAGATGACACCATAAAACGACAACAACTCCATAAGACCTACTCATTGCAAAAATCTCTTATAATATCCATTGAAGGGAACGGTTATATAAAAAAAGAGCCGATAAATTTTTATCAACTCTCTGAAAACGCTGTATAATACAGTTAATTATTAAATTTGGCAGGGGTAGAAGGACTTGAACCATCGGCACGTGGTTTTGGAGACCACTGCTCTACCAACTGAGCTATACCCCTAAAAAATAGTACATTTATTATTATAAAGGCACGAAGGAGATAAGTCAATAGGTAATTTTAAAAAGTACTGTTTAAAAGAAATATATACAAAATACTTATCTCTTTATAAGGAACAAATCATTTATAATTGTGTTAAATAATATTTCCCGCAATATACCTATGCTATAATTAAATTACATTTCAACGAACAGGAGCAATGGCGAAGCTGCACAAGCAAGAAAAATATCTAGTCACCTTTGGATCTTGAAAACCACAGGTTAATCCTTAAACAAGGTAATGAAGATATATAAAAATACCAATTGCAATACGCTTTTTCTCAGCCAACGGAAAAAAACAAATCAGTCCACGAACTATACAATATTTAATTAAAACTCACAGAGATAATAATCCAGGCATTCAAAACAAAAATTTCTTCTCAAAAATTTAGAAATACTGTAGCAAGTGTAAATAGAAAAAAATGTAGAATTAACTTCTGTCGGTAAAAGTCGAAGCCTATATTTACAATTTATGCGCTTTTTATTATTTATTTAAGTAACTAAGCCCTAATATAAATATGCTGTCAGTTTAAGGTATATGACCAGGTTAAATGACGAAACATAGTGAAGTAAACATTAGAAACAATTTTGAAACTTGTAATAACGAAAAAGATCAAAGTTTGTTGAAATCTACAGTAAAACAAAATATTCAAAGTATACTATGACTGAAGTAAAGCAAATGGTAAATTTTAGATAAATATTGTTAAAGTATGTTTAATAATATTGAATACTTTTTATATGGAAATTTATTCAATACAATAAAAAAATTATAGATATGTAGTTTTAAATAAATGAAAAACAACTAAATACATAAAAAACAGGAGAATTCAAATAACAAACTAGTGATAATTAAACCTAATATAATATCTAAATTATGTAATAATTAACAAATTAAGGAACGGATTTTACTCAACTTTACATTAAACTTGTGTTTAACAGAAAGTTGTGGTATGATTTTCCTATAAGATTTTCAAGTAAATCCTTATTATCCCTTTGCATACTTATAATTACTTTCTCTGTTTTAAATAATTACTCACAAGTTAAATCCAAATTGAATTTAACTCATATACATAAATTGAAATTAAAAAGGATGAATCCTGATGAAAAATGATAGTTTTACTAAAGAGCAAAATACAAAATTAACCATGAAATTAAGAGAATTAATTAATGATCTGCCCACATTCACAGAAACCTTTTTCAGAGGAATTGAACCAAATACTTCAATAAAAACAAGAATTGCTTACGCATTTGATTTAAGAACCTTCTTTTACTATATTACAGAAGAATTAGAACAGTTCTACGGCAAAAAGGTAAAATCACTATTTGTAGAGGATTTAGATAAAATTACTTCTATTGACATAGAAAAGTTCATAGAATTTTTATCCTTCTATTCCCTACCCCACTATAAAAATCCAGACCAGTATATTACGTATACAAACGCCAATAGTGGAAAAGGACGAAAACTTTCCACTGTACGTACCTTTTATAAATACTTCTTTAAAAAGGAATTAATCATTAGCAATCCAGCTACCTTAGTAGATTTGCCTAAAACAAAAGAAAAACCCATCATTCGTTTAGAAGTAGATGAAGTGGCAAACCTATTAGATTTGATTGATTCTGGTGAAAATTTAACTCCTTCTCAAAAAAAGTATCATGATCACAATAAAGAAAGAGATTTAGCTTTAATCGCCTTATTACTTGGAACTGGAATTCGTGTTAGCGAATGTGTTGGTTTAGATATCGACCATTTTAATTTTGACAACAATAGTTTTCGGATTACTAGAAAAGGTGGAAATGAAACTATACTCTATTTTAGCGATGAAGTTGTGAAAATACTCTCTGATTTTCTTGTTGTTCGAGAGACCATTACTCCCTACCCTGGTCATGAAAATGCATTTTTCCTTTCTCTTCAAAGAAAGAGACTAGGCGTAAGCGCTATACAGAAATTAGTAAAGAAGTATGCAACCATCATAACCCCACTAAAAAACATCTCCCCTCATAAACTTAGAAGCACCTACGGCACTGCCTTATACAGAGAAACCGGAGATATTTACTTAGTCGCAGATGTACTAGGCCACAAAGACGTCAATACAACCAAAAAGCACTACGCCGCCATAAGTGATGACCAAAAGCGTAGTGCAGCTAAAATCGTTAAGTTAAGAGAAGACTAGACAATTTCTAAAACTCCCCGGGCGGAAAATTTATAAATGATTAAAATATGTACATTATACATTGTAAACTTGTGTCTATAATATTTCTTGAGACAGCAATATGTGTACATTATATATACAAAACTTGTCTCCTATAAATTCTTATACATTACATAAATGTACATTATAAGTCAAGAAGTTTAGCCGCTTAACAAAATAAATATCAAAAAACCAACCAGTTTTAATTTGGTTGGTTTTTGTACTTTAATAACTACTGAATCTCTGACGAAGACCTTTACAATTAGGACTAGACTCAATGTTTCGATGCAAATCCTGTAACCTTAAATTTGGCGAAGACTTATATGTTGTACCACATTTTTTGCATTTCCAGAAAAAACACTTTGTAATTGTAGGTAGGATCTCATCAGGGTTTGCTAAATAAACATTCGAGAGTGTTTTCCATTCTTCATCAATCAATTTTGGATACATTGCTTTTAGTGAGGTCACACCCGGAACAGCCTTCCTTTCTGCGCAATAGGGACAACTTTCTGTACCTTCTACCATGCCTTTAACGGTCGCAACAAATGGCAAGCCATGGACCTTGCACTTCCATTTTACTCTTGTCGCAAACGAAGGGAAGATTTCATCTGCGTTATAACCATCATCGTCAAATTCTTTAACAATCTCAGGATATAATGACATAAATGAATTAACACCGGGAACTGCTTTTCTTTCTGTGCAATAAGGACAACTTTCATCACCTTTGACCATTCCACGAACCGTTGCTCTAAAAAGTATACTATATTCACTGCATTTCCAAAAGACATATCCACTATAGGTTGGCAATACCTCATCACTAGGAATCAAATTTCCCAAAAAATACTCTTCATCAAGATCAGGATACAATGCTTTAAGCGACGTAGCACCTGGCACCACTTTTTCACCAGAACAAAATGGACATTCACGTTTACCCTCAACAACGTCTCTAACGGGCGCTTTCCATTGAACATTATACTCATGGCACTCCCAAACTGCTTGTTTTGAATAATTTGGAAACACTAAGTCTGGATTAAAATTATTGTCATGCGAAAGCATATCAAGTAATTCTGGATAAAGAGCAGCAAAAGAATTCACTCCTGGCGTCGCCTTTATTTCAGCACAGTATGAGCAAGAGTGATTTCCATCTACTCTCCCCTTTGTAGTTGCACTAAATATCATGCCGCAATCTCTACATTTCCATCTTCTGTATGTTGTGTTATCTGGAAAGACTCTATCTGGTGTGGTGTCATTTTCTTCGTATAGCCATTCCTCAGCAATATCCTTATGTATTGCCGCTAGTGAATTAAATTCAGGGAGAATCATTCGGTTGGAACAATAAGCGCAAATAAAATCAGTCTCAACAACCCGCTCTAGTGTATTATGCCAAACATGGCCATGATTACATTTATAATAATAAGGCACTTTAGGCGTATAAGGTATTTCGAATGGTGTCTTCTGATTAAGATCATAATCCCATATATCCAATATTTCGGGGTAGACTGTAGCAAGATCATTTAAACCTTCAATCAATCTTGTACCTTTGCATATAACGCAATAATATTCTAATATTGAGTATTTATAAACTTTATGTTGATAACTATGCCCTTCTATACATTTCCAATACACAGATTTATTAGAAAATTCTGTATAGTATTCCGGCCCTTTTTCATTTAATTCATAATCCCAGTACTGAAGTAGTTCCGGGCGCAGATCGGCAAAACTATGACCATCTTCAATGCTTGAACATTCTGGACATTTAGCATATCCCCTTGCCCTTGTGTTAATTGTTGCAATCCACTTATGACTAGAGTCCTTGTTGCAAACCCAATGAATAATTTTATTTGATGAGCAAGTAAAGTCTTCTGGTGACAATTCATTTTCTGTATAATCCCATTCGATTGCCAGGTCCGAATGAAGTGTTTTAAAGTCGTTTTCCCCCTTTATTGGTAATTTACCAGCGCAGTATGGACATCCATGCGATTCATCATCTCCATATCTTATCCTTGAACTAGGTGATGCAGAATATGTTTGATTGCAAGTTGAACATCTCCAATATAATTCTTTTCCTGACCCATATCTGATTTCAGTTACTGGTACTGCGTTAAGTTCTGGAACATATTCCTTTGCTAATCTGGGATGAGTTGTAGTAATATCGGTACTTCCGGCAACTGCAATCTTACCTTCACAAGAAAAACAACCAACATATAATCTTTTTCCATTTTTATATTTAATCCTTGATGATATCAATGCTTCCCATTTATAGCCACAGTAAGGACATTTCCAGTAAAAAAAACGATCATCGTAGAGATTTACTTCCGAAGGTTTTAAGTGATTTATTTCATGATCCCAATATTTTAATATCTCTTGATGCTTAGTTTCTACATCATTATATCCCAGTGCGAATACGATATTCACTTCGCAGTTTGGGCATAGACCCTTTGATGCTGTCCTAGATGCAACTTCACTTTGCCAACTGTATCCACATTTATCACATTTCCACCATACAATGGTATCGCTTGTTTTAAGAAACATATCAGGGGTATCCGGAGCATTCTTTTCATAATCCCACATGGCAGCAATCTCAGGATGTGTTATCGTAATGTTGTTGTCTACCAAATAGCAATCCTTACATGTAGGAGATTTAGTAAAATTATATATATAACGAGTGAACTTATGACCTCTTGAACAGATGAATTTGGCTTTCTTAGTAGAAGTTGGAAGCAACTGTTCAGGATCTAAACCGTCGTTATTCTTGTAATCCCAAAACTCTTTTGCTTCAGCACACTTGGTGAAAAAATCAGTTTCTCCTGGAAATGCTAAACGACCAGCACAATATGGGCAATCAATATTTTGCCCATATTGCGTTCGTTGGTATATTTTCACTTCCCAGCGATGATTACTATTAGTTGAACAAATAAAATGAGCCTTTTTCCCTGATTTCCCACCAATATTATCAGGCGTCGTGTCTCCGTTTTTTTTATAATCCCACTGTAAGGTTGCGATAGGATTGATTTCTCTAAGCGTTAGCATTGCAACTCCTCCAACAAGTTGTTTTGCGGAAATTTCATAAGTTTAATTAGTAATTTGAATATTTATTGCGCATGCCTTTACAAATAGGACAAGCAATTTGACCTCTTATATATACTTCAATCCTACCTTTAATAGTTGAAGTGTAAGTATTGCTACATTTTTTACATTTCCAAAAATATTTATTTGAGGATAATGGTGAAATAGTATCTGGATCGCCTAAGATTGCATTTGCAAGAAAATTCCACTCATCCTTAACAAGTAACGGATATTCTGCTTTTAGGGAATTGAGACCTGGCTCAATGTGAGCATAACTACAAATTATGCACTTAGGTACATAAGTAAAATTAAATATTTTTTTTTCAAATTGATGATTTTTAGCACATTTAAAGTGTGCATTAACTTCTGAAAAAGGTAATATTTCAGTAGGGACTAAATCAATTGGGTTTTTATCATAATCCCAGAAGTCCTTCGCTTCCGGACAAACTGTGAAAAAATCAGTTTCTCCGGTAATTGCTCTAGAGCCATTACAATAAGGGCAGGTGGGATTTGAAGTAAAATGATTAATATTCCTTTTGAACTGATGACCACTAATACATTTAAAGTGTGCATTAACTTCTGAAAAAGGTAATATTTCAGTAGGGGCTAAATCAATTGGGTTTTTATCATAATCCCAGAAGTCCTTCGCTTCCGGACAAACTGTGAAAAAATCAGTTTCTCCGGTAATTGCTCTAGAGCCATTACAATAAGGGCAGGTGGGATTTGAAGTAAATTGATTAATATGCCTTTTGAACTGATGACCACTAATACATTTAAAGTGTGCATTAACATTTGAATAACGTAATAATTTAGTAGGATCCAAATTTGATGGATTCTTATCATAATCCCAAAAACCTTTTGCTTTTGGGCATTTGGTGAAAAAATCAGTTTCTCCAGGAAAGGCTCTAGAACCATTACAATAGGGACAGCCTATATAGTCCCCTTTACGATTTAGAATGTTATAAATATGTCTATCATATTTATGTTCTGGGTTTAAATTACATATAAAATGGGCAATTTTTTGAGAACGATATGACACATTGTCAGGCGTCACACTACCATTTCGTTCATAATCCCAATCACGAGTTGCTTCAAGTGAATGTTCTCTTAAAGAAATTCTGTCACATTCTAAACATCTTGGTGTTTTAGTAAAATCTATAATTTTTTTAGAGAATGAATGTCCATTACTGCATTTGAAGTGTACCATTTTACCAGACTTAGGTAGCAATTCAGTAGGATTCAAATCAGATGGATTTTTATCAAAATCCCAGAACTCCTTTGCCTCTAGACATATTGTAAAAAAATCATTCTCCCCTGGAAAGGCTCGAGTACCATTACAGTAAGGACATCCTCTATATTTCCCAGACTTGTCTATAATGGTATGAATAACTCGCTTATAAGTATGTCTTGAATTTGTCTGACATTTAAAATAAGCCTTTTGGGGGGAATGGTATGGCACATTGTCAGGCGTCATATTACCATTTTGTTCATAATCCCAATCACGAGTTGCTTCAAGTGAATGTTCTCTTAAATAAATTCTGTCACACTCTAAGCATCTTGGTGTTTTAGTAAAATCTATAATTTTTTTAGAGAATGAATGTCCATTACTACATTTGAAGTGTGCCATTTTATCAGATTTAGGTAGCAATTCAGTAGGATTCAAATCAGATGGATTTTTATTAAAATCCCAGAAGTCCTTTGCCTCTAGACATATTGTAAAAAAATCATTCTCCCCTGGAAAGGCTCGAGTACCATTGCAGTAAGGACATCCTATATATTTCCCGGACTTGTCTATAATAGTATGAATAACTCGCTTATAAGTATGTCTTGAATTTGTCTGACATTTTAAATAAGCCTTTTTGGGGGAACCGTATGACACATTGTCAGGCGTCATATTACCATTTTGTTCATAATCCCAATCACGGGCTGCTTCAAGTGAATATTCTCGTAATGTAATCATATTAATTATCCTTTTTTAAAGAATCAAATAAGCCCGAAATTATATTATTTTTAAAACGTTTTTCCTGCTTGCCTATATCTTTAAAAGTCTCATCAATCAAACCATCATCATCAGCTACCATATTGTCATATCCAGATTTTGATACCATTTCTGGTCCGTTAAATATCTTGCGATCATGCCTAAGAATCTCGTTTGCAATCTCTGGGAGCATTGTGTCCTTTATATAGCCCTTATATCTCTTTTGTTCTGCTTCGGATTCAGAATTTTTCTGCTTCAATTCTTTAATTTTTGCTTTGTCATTTTCACTGGTCTCAGTCAATTCGTGTATTTTATCTGTATATTTTTTAATAGATTCGCTTGCACACTCCAACTCCTTTACCTTTTGTTGAACTAATTGATGCATTTTTTCATGACAATTATCAAGAATAGTTAATGCCTTTTTTAATTTAACGATGCTATTATTTGTCTTAATAAAATCTTCGACATTTAAAGGTGTATAACTTATTACTGCTTCGCCCATGTTGGTTGAGGCACTTACCTTCAAGTTTTCAATATGTTCTCTGACTATCTTGTCACGGTTGAGTTTTCTATCGTTGATATTTGGAAATCCGTGGGCATTAAGATATTTGCATATTTTTGTCATTATAAGTTCTTTATAATTTCCATGATTTTCTATATAATAATATTTATCTATCCCTTCTATTACTAAATCCACATCATAACTCTTTGTTTTTGCCATCAATTACCTCCGTTTGATAGTTTGGAATAAAAATACTTTTCGTAAGATTTTGAATTGCTATGTAATTTTAATAACGCTTGTTTTATGTCTTCTTCATAGCCTTTCCCTTGCCTGACTAAATTGATCTGCTTTGCTAAGAAATCGCAATCATCAGCAATACGTTTGGTAAATATTTCTTTATCGTCAACAAATATCCTATAGTCATTTGCTCTATAATAAAAGCAATTGAAGCAATCACCAATTTCACCATTTTCTCCAACTGATTTATAGCAATCGTCATATTCGCTCTTGATGAAATGAGTTGAGTAGCACTTTCCCTCATCTTCTAAGGCAATATAATCAGAATCTAATATAGGTGGTGAATAATTAACATCCATTATCAAATCAGTCTTCGTGCTGTCAATAGATTTCAAGTAGGTCTGATGTGTTTTACATTCGATTAAAGTAGACAGATTGGCAAAATAGTGTGAACTAATATCTATATTGCTGTGTCCTGCCAGCATCATTGCTGTTGTAGGTGTGCCTCCTGAAGCAATAATATTAATCATCGCTATATGTCTTGTATCGCCTATGTTAATGAATTCAATTTCATTTTTTTTAAGTCCATAATCAGAAACACTTGTTTTGATATGTTTTTTGTTCACGGGATTCAATTTATATTTCCCCTGAATAATTTCAGTATGGAACCTTTTAAGGTAGTATCTCATGATTTCATTTTTTTTAAGTTCATCTGTATCTTCGAAATCAGAAACACTTGTTTCGATATGTTTTTTGTTCACGGGATTCAATTTATATTTCCCCTGAATAATTTCAATATAAAATCTTTTAAGGCAGTATCTCATGTTTGCATATGAAAATAGCCTACTATCATATCGTTTAGTTTTACCAAAATAGCTGTAATGCTGGTCTGCTCTAAAAAGTGTGTCTATACTGTTTCTTTCAAAGTCTTTTGTTAAGCGTATATACTCTCTTATTTGATTCCCTATAACGTCACCGACATCATAGAAACAAAGTTCATAATCATCATCAATATTATAACTCATTTTCTTTTTTGAGCCTTTAAGTTTGGTACGTCTAAATGTGATGACATTTTTGTTCATGCCTTCTTTAAAACAATCTCTTGGTGTCAGTAGAAATTCTCTTGGTCTTAATGGTAGAATTGACGTAATATGCCACCATAGATAGATCGGAAAGTAAAAAATCCTTTCTTGATCACTGAGTTGTGAATTCCAATAATCATCAAGAAGGTCATTGAATTTGAAATAACTCTGAAAAGTGGATAATTGTCTTCTATTCGATGTTTTGATATTCATTTGTTTGTCGATAGACATTTCCAATTGAGCAACTAAGAATCCATATTCACCTGAACATTTAAATTTAATCATACCTATGAAATCAAGGATTATTGAAGCATCTTGAAGTTTAAGGGTTGAATTTATTAGCCTACCGTCAAAAGAGTTTATAACTGCTTTTAATTCACGAATAAAAGTTTGCATAGTCATCCCTACATAATTTCCAAGTAACCCTACAGTAAACATTTTTAGATATAACTTAAAGTCTTTAAATAGGATTGTGTTAAACACAGGTGATTTTCTAAAGGCAAGTTCATCCAACATAAAGTTTAGATTAACTTTATTGTATTCATCGTAAACGGTCCATGTGTTGTCGTCAAATATGGAATCCACCAATACTCCATCTGAAGCATACTGATTGAATATTTCTTTTGCTGCATACTTATCATTCAGATCAAGTAGTTCAACTTCCCTAAGAATCTCGTATAAATTAGGTTTTATTAAAATGTTTTGAGATGACATTATTCAGTATACCTCCTAAGTATGTCTTCAAATTCAGCAATGCTATCACTACCATATATTTTTTCTGCATTTTCCAGAAGTTCCTCCAAAGACGGCAAAATAAGGTTGATAGCTATTGCTTCATATTTGTCTTTTGTTCTGTCATTTTGGCTTGTATTTATTAGTACTTTTAGCCTTGAAAATTCACCGGCTAACATATAAATAATTGATTTCGTGCCTATTTCATAGTCGCACCCAATACAATGTTTTCTCTCATGCTCGGGACAGATATTGTTCATTGCGCTTATAAGACACATGCTGTTATTGTTTTTTGAAGCAGCGGAACCTGATCCAATATTGTGTAAAATTTCAAGAATTGTCTCACGTAAATTCTTGCTATGAGATTCAATAATCTGATTTATAATCTTCACAGTTTCGTTTTTCCTGTCTTCAATGATAGAAATGACGTTTTCGATTTCAGATGGGGTCATATCCAATTGCTTAATCATCAATGTCTGTTTTGAAACTGAAAGTTTAGAGTAATTTTCGCTTTCAATCATCTTTAATAACATTGATGGAATAAAGGAGCAGACTCCCCTTTCAAACAGTTCATGTGCGACAAACTCAGGTGTTAATCCTGAAAGATTTGCATCTTTAAGATATACTTCTGTTGTTTCAGCGAAATTTCCATATGAACCTTTATGTGAGCGGGCAAGTGCTGCTAACATATAGCCCTTTGGTGCTGATATATCTGAAGCGACGTCATCTGCAAATAGCTCTAATGCTTGCAAATATGCTTTATTCGCCCTTCTGGACCTAAAGTTTTCTTTGAGAAACACTTGAAAAAAGTCATCTCCCATTGCCTTCCCCAAATCAAATGCGTTTCTTGTGACACGAATAAGTGGTTGATTGTCTGGGATGTTCATAATTTGCCGATGTGCTTCTGCTGCTGCAAAATATGTACCAATAATTGATTTACTGCTTTCTGGTACAAAGAATTTAATATCTGGAACACCGGAGAACTTGCTGGTTTTTGATGGCGTGTATGATAACCACTGTAATTGAAATTCAACACTATTGACTATTTTTTTTGCGTCAAGTTCTGAAAATGTTCCTTTACGAATGGATTCAAGTATCACATTAGGGTCTGAATCAAGAATTGGATGTGGGAGCCTAATAAGATCCGAATCTCTCAATGCACTGATAAAATGCAACGAGAGATACAAAAATGCATTTGCTGATTTTGGAGATTGAGCAATTCGTTCCAATGTGTCGTTTTTATCAATATAATCAGGAGTAAATAAATAGTAAATCAACCGAAGGTAAGTATCTCCATCATACGCCAATGAGTTGACTCTTCCTGAAGAACGTTCATTAAGTTTATATTTTTCTGTATATGACACATTGTCTTTCTCAATTATCCAAGCAAATAAATCGGTGATTATCATTCCTACAACAAGCGTTTTATCAATACAAAGTTTTTTGATGAAATTGACCATCTCTTCATTGGTATAATCATGAATTTCTCTTTTAAGGTTATACAATAGATACTCTGTTATTTCTATCATGTGTATAAGGTCAACACCAATTTCAGAATAATATATTTGTAATAAACTTGCGGTTTTACTATGATTCTTAGATAATAACTTAAAAAGACGATTGAATTGCTCATCTGAACTTGAACCATAGACAAATAACCATTGATTGATTGCATTACTAATAATATTTATATCATCATCCTCAATAATAATCATCTCTTCAAGTTGGTCATTACATTCGATTTTGGGAGCTATATTAAACCAATTATTACTTTCCAAGAAAGAGATAAGTTTAAAACGGAATGTGAGATTATCTACTTTTATATCCAAGCCGGGTATACTTTTTTTTATTTCCTCTACAATAGAAAGTAAGTCATTCTTCATTGTTTTCAGTTGTTGCTGCATCTAGCATGAATTCAAACATTGAATTATTTGTATATGCTAATTGCTTTGCAAGTTCTCCTTTGTTTTTTAAATACAACATAGCGCTCAATGGACTTTTATCACCCCTCCAATACTGAAGATTAGCGACATCTTCCCCATACAAGGCCAAACGTACCGAAAACCAGTGTCGAAAGATATGTGGCGATATATTGTTTTGCAACAACATATGCCCATAGGTGCTGATTTCAGGATTTGTACTTTCGATAAGTATGGGTTTTATTTCATCAATCATTTTATTGAATATCCGATAATAATTACCGTAGGTCATTGCCATTCCATGACTATCCACAAACATAGGGCAAAATTGGCTTTCATATTTTTGTTTTGACAGATATTCTTTGTGTATTTCATAGGCATTCATAAACGCTGCATAGAATTTTGGATACACTTGTTGCCATCGTTCCTTTTTTATACCTCCAACAGATACAAGATCTGATCTAAGTTGTTTTTCTTCAGTGATGTCAATGTTTATTTTTTCGATTTTATTTCCTTTTCGATAGATATATATTCCTTTGCCAAGAGGACTTGATTCTTGCCTCACATTACATACTTCAGAAGGACGCATACCAGTAAACGCACTCAAAGTAATCATGAAAAAAATTTCTTTATAATAGGTTGCTGCATATGACGAAATAACATTAAACACAGAGTTAGGTATATCTCGGAATATAGTTTTTGGCTTCCCATTGTAAACCACGTCAAAACTGGGAACTTTTTTTTCAGTATATATATTATGTTTATTCCGAGAGGTAACAGTTTCATGGAATTCATTTTGCTTCGAACGTTTAAAGTCATGTTTTTTAAGATAATTCTCCATAAAATCAATAACAGCATAAACGCAAGTGTTTACAGTACTCTCTATGGGATATCTTAAATCATCATCGTGATTCATTGAGTAGTCATACATAAAATCCTCTAGATGTTCGCTTGTAATATCTAAAATATTTGAAATTTTATATCTTCTTGCATGATCGACAAAAACAAAGTTCAATAAACAACACACGTAGTATACTTTACTTCCAGCATTTGCATCAACACGTACAGACGCCTTTGTTTTTCCGACAGAAATGTAGTTGTGAAGTTTTGTGAATCGAACTATTCCATTGTTTTTTATTTTGATAACAATAAATTTTACGATGATTAAACGTGAATCTTGAATTACCATCTTATGGTTGTATACACCAAAATAGTACGGGTACCTACTGTTAAAATCAATTATATTTCCATTATTATTTAATTCCATTTTTATTTCCTTTCGGTTAAATTATTTTTTAATGAACGCCTACAACCATTTGCATGGTGATAAATCGAACATCTTGTTGTGATATTTAATCTGGATTATAATACGTCAGTGATGAATACTTGTCCCTTTACCTGAACATTTGGATTAGGATTAATCTTTAGATATTTATTTCTTCCGATTACTTTACTACAGAATATGTATCCAATACTTAATAATTCTTTACAAATCTTATTGAGATTCTGCTTTGATATACCCAATTCAGAGCAAATTTGTGATTGAGTTCGATCTCTTTGAATAAGTAAAAATAAAACCTTATAATGATAAGTTTTAAGATGTACATCTATAGCATATAGATTATAGAGTTCTTCTTTTTTCAAATTAATTAAACCTTTCTATGAATCGTAATGTTATATCACTATTTAAATAGTGATATAACATTACTGAAGTTTCTCCATTCGTTCTATAAGATGACTGACATTAAAGAAGTTTACAATGCTTCTTCTATGATCGATTTCAATCTCAGCTTCTTCTAATACCTTTCTCATTTTTCTATTCCATGCATTAAATAATAATTCTCTATTATTGTTATTGACGAAAAAAGTATAGTTCTTAATTTGATCAACAGGGCTTACACCTATATTTAATATTTTTATCCTTGATATATCATCCTTTGAAGCGCTAAAATATTTTCTCAGTAAATCTAATGTCTTTAGACTTATAACTCTTTCCTTTTTTAAAGGATTCTTTGATGGAATACATGTTATCGAATAATTGTTTTTTCTATCATTTCCTTCACCTACTCCATTAATATTTTCCCAGGTTAATCCTGAAATTTCAGTACTGCGCAATACGTCCTCAAAAGCTAGACTAATTATAGACATGTCATGTAAAGCTTCCTTTGTATTCATAGCACTTTCATGGATATATTGTTTTAAAGTTTCAAACGCCCTTTGCCCATTTAATTTTTTCATTTCTTTTTTCATATTATCTCCTCGTTTTTTAATTTGTGCAGATTTCAGTTCAAATACTATTAACTTCTTATTACTGCTATATTTCAACGTCCTCGCTTGTGACATTTTCATAATTCTTTGTATCATTGTTTTTGTGTTTTTCTGTAATACGGATTTCCTTCCTTACTATTTCTGAAATTTCAGAACACTGGTATCCGCCCATTAAAGCTAAATTTTTTATTATTTTAAATTTTTCATTTGTGATTTAATTTACATATATTTCCTAACGATTCTTTGATTCATATATGTACTAGGTCTATATTAAAGTCCCCATATTATTTTGTCAAGAGGAAAATCTGTACAATCCTTAATGGATATGATATAATATAACGTATTTTTTATATACAGTCAAAATAGAAATTTATTATGTAAATAATAGGGGGTGCACCCTATTATCAGTTAACTAACACTAACCATCTAACAACTGTTTTTATTTCTCCATGATTTATTTCTAGATCCTTATAAAACGGAACAAAAGATATATGATCTTCTCTTTCCATTAGACGGCACGCTTCAACAAACGATTTAACAGCTATATAATTAGCTGCCGCTCCCATTACATCAATAAATATTTTTTTATTGTTTATTACGTTGGTTACTATTGCTTTACCCGCTTTTACATGGTTAGTATTTTTTCCAATTCTTAATATGAAATCATCCATACATATTTCCTCCTTTATCTTCTGGAAATGAATCATCCTACAAATCATGTTATAAAAAGATGTTTATAAAACTCAAGTATTATTGCAAATTCTCTAAAAAAATGATAGTATTTATTTTGATTAAATTAAATATTGCCATATAGCCATGAAAGAGCATGCTTTCATTTCACTGAATTAATTTTGCTGTTGTTAAATACAACAGCCGTTTAGTGTTATGAAAACATGCTCTTGTTTTTTTATCTACATAAAATTGGAGGAAAACATGAAGAAAAATAGTTTTGAAATTAAGCAAGAACCTTTTTACACAACTTCTTATGTAGCAAAAGAAGTTGATATTAATGATTCCACAGTAAGGCATTGGAGCAATGAATTTGATGACTTCTTAAAAATCAAAAGATTAGTATCGCATAGACGATTTACCAAAAAAGATATTGATAACTTGAAAGTTATTAAGTATCTATTAAAAGACAAAAAAATCCCAATAAATGAGATTAAGCACTATTTTAATACAATGAAAAGTAATAATACAGAACGTACAGAACAACAAACACAAGAAGTTTCTTACTCAAATAATTGGAGACAAATAGATTGTCAAATTCGTTTTTTGAAGGACGCAATCACTAAATATGAGATTGCAAGAGAGAATGATTTGATCGAAGAATTACATGAATCTATACAAGAAATAGAGAAGAGAAATAATAAGACAATACGTTTATATAAGCTAGTAAATTAGTTCCATACTGTAGTGATAAGTATATTTTCATGTTATCACTACCAGTATATTTCACTCAATAAAGATCAAACGTAAGCGCTCAATAACTGAGTGCCTTATTTTATAACTCAATTCATGAGATAATAAACTCCAATGATTAATCATAGTTTTTCAAGTTATAGTTTTTCAAATTTATCAAACTATAATGAACTACTATGGATGGAGGTATTAACATGGATGAAATTACTCAAGTGAAAAATCGTTTCCGTATTGAGCAGTGGACTCAGTAAATTCAGGACTGTCAATCTAGCGGCTTGCCGATAAAAACCTGGTGTAATAAAAATAATATTAAACAACAATCCTACTACTACTGGCTGAAGAAAATACGTAAAACAGCTTGCAAACAGCGTGTTCTGATGGCTTTAAAAATATATGTTAGGCGATATTACGGTTGCAAAGGACATATTTATTGCCTGTGGTTATATAGATATGCGCAAGTCTATTGATGGATTAGCCACCATCGTACAGGAGACCTTCGGTATGAATCCTTTTGCATCAAGCCTATTTTTGTTTTGCGGAAAACGTCGTGACCGAATGAAAGCTCTTCTCTGGGAAGGTGACGGTTTTATTATACTTTATAAGCGACTCGAAAATGGAAATTTCAAATGGCCAAAATTATCTAATCAGGTAAAGTCTCTTACCCAGCAAGAATTTAAGTGGTTGTTGGAAGGTCTTTCAGTTAAACAGCCGAAAGCAATCAAGCCTGCAAAACTAGGTACATTCTATTAATAAAAAATGCTTGAAATCGTTGAAAATACTGGATTTAATGGTACAATTAATTTATGAAATTGATAGGAGAAAATTCTGAATGCATACCGAAGATAGCTTTGAAACGTGCCACGATGGCAAACTGGATTATCCCATGTTCAGAGGATTACCTCTACCCCATCATTAAGTATCTCCATAGAGAACTTATAAAAAGGGAAATCATCCACTGTGATGAAACGCCTATCCAGGTACTTAAGGAGCAGGGTAAGAAATCACAGTCAAAATCTTATATGTGGTTGTATCTCTCTGGTAATGACTAAATGGATCTCATTGTCTTATATTATTACAAATCTTCTAGAGGTGGTGACCACGCAAGAGAATACCTGAAAGGTTTTAAAGGCTTTCTACATTGTGATGGGTATTCCGGATACAATAAGTTTGACGATGTCACAAGATGTGGCTGCTGGGTTCATCTGAGACGTAAGTTTGTGAAAGCTATCCCAGATAAAAAAGCAAAGGATACTCCACTTACCAATGCAGAAATCGGACGAGACTACTGCATTGAGCTCTTTAAAATTGAGCCAGATGTTTCTAAACTGCTTTATGAAGAAAAATATAGTAAGCGTCTTGAACTTGAAAAACCGGTTCTCGATGCCTTTTGGTGTTGGCTTGAATCTTTGATAGTACTAAATGGTTCTTCATTGGTAAAGCAGTAACCTATGCGAAGAATCAAAAAAGATACATGGAAGATTTCCTTCTTGATGGGAGATGCTCTCTCTCTCAAATAATCTCGCAGAAAACAGTATTCGTCCCTTTGCTGTTGGAAGAAAAAGCTGGCTATTCTCAGATACCACAAAAGGAGTAGCTGCTACTGCGGCCGTATATAGTATCGTCGAAACTGCTAAAGCAAATGGACTTAGCGTTTTTACATATCTCGAATATTTACTGATGTACATGCCTGACACGGATTACCGTAACGATCCAGAATCATTGGCTAATTTGATGCCCTGTTTTCAGAAGATGTAAAATCAGTGTGTGGAAATTGACATTTAAGACTATCTATCTATCTATCTATCTCATTATAGTTAGTCTTAGATTATTTTAGTAGGAACCATGTTGTAAAGCACTTACGAAATTAAGCGCTTTGTTGCCATAGGAAACACCTCCTTTTGAACAAAAAAAGGCAAAGCACACCCCAACCAAGTAGGATTTACTTCACCTTTTTAATAATACAGTTCAGATATGTTTAACTTTCCATTCCGTTACTTTGATATAGCCAAATTAAAACGGCTTCTGTCATTCTAAGCGCCATGAACGCATCTTCAAGCATTGCGGTTTCAAAATCAATATTTTCCCCATTAACATTCCCCTCATTTATGTGTGCACCTAACGCACAAGTAAATGAATATAATTTATAAATCAAATTAAATCTTGGATATTGATATCTTCCATTTATGTCTGAACTGTTAGCATTATATTTGTACTCGCTGATACGATTAGCGGTAACATTCATGATATTCTTATCTTTATTACATGTCCGCTTCAACCCATCTACCCATTTTTTTTGCTCATCTTTTTTGTAAGAAAATATGCCAGCAATAACATTTCTACAATGGCTAATACAGCCTACTTCATCCCCCATACTATACGCTTTTACAGCATCAATATAGGTTATTGCAATATTAGAATATTTTGCTGACAACCATTGTAATAACACACTATTATCGAATGCACTTTCACTTAAACTATTGGTAAAAGGGATTGCAGATAATCCATCATTGCTATATGATATGTTAAGTCCAAGCATATTCATATTGCTTTGGAGTAGCTGAAAAGATTTATTTGAATACTTACTTAGCAATTGATTTTTTTCTGTTATGTCTACTCTTTCCAAATATTCATCTATATACATATCTTTGATTTTAAGATTTTCTTTTTTTATTGCCTTCTCCACATTATCTATAAATATATGATATGGCAAAATTTTATTAGTAATGCTATTAAGTAATTTTAGAAAAACCTCTTGAGCATATTCCAATTCTTTAAATGTTTCATATAACCCGTTGTAACATTTCTCATTATGATAAAGATTTCTTTCATCTTCCCTAAAACCATAGGATACAATTTTTATTACAAATTGTGGTGCTCGACGTTCATAATACTCAGATAATCCAGCATTATTAAAAATCTTTTTCCAAATATCCACTTGTGGAATAATTAAATTGGTACTAGATAAAACATCAGCTATTTTGGATATTGCAATTTCTCTAATATTGTCCATAAGACCTCCTGATTTTGTAAATAATTTACGATATTATCTAAGTATAATTTATGAGCCGTAAGTTTAGTTACCAATCTAAAATTTGATAATTGCATATTTGAAAAATAGTAACAAAATTTATTGCATCAAATTTATCTATATCAGTATAAACACATATCGCCCATTTGTAGAATATAGTAGAGGTACAATTATATCTCTATAATCCACATCCATAATAGAGTGTCCCATAACGACTACTTCATCAATATTGTCTCTCATAATAAATCTTTGTAATAACTCATAATTATTCTCTATTTTTTTTGAGGAAGCCTATTAAATCATCAATATGGTGGTCGTTGAAAATGAAAAATGCGTTTTCACACAAACTGCCGTCCAATGTCATAAAGCTATGCTTACATAATTTTACACAGAACGTTTTTTATTACCTGGATATTTGTTTTTCCTCGAAGC
>MCHG01000108.1_pt1 | contig 49266 bp, 35 predicted proteins | sample 787351 | NCBI WGS metagenome assembly MCHG01 (sample SAMN05430296, study PRJNA330682) | permafrost metagenome | biome: Cold desert; feature: permafrost; material: soil; isolation source: enrichment culture inoculated with soil incubated with H2/CO2 at 20 degrees... ... | reverse complement strand
AGTATTCCAATCCTTCGCACATTATTCTATTTGAGAAGAATGGGGGCTTTTCTACGATTTAAATTTGAGAATTAACACCTCATCATCAAGCAAGTCGCTCATCGCCTGTAGCTCAGGAGTCAAGCTGACTATATTCATCACAAACTGGTAGTCAATAAAACTAAATTGTTCCCATTTTGGGTAGTCGAGTAATAACATTAAATCACCCCTTAATTTTGGTTTATATTGTTATATTCGACATTAAGGGGTGAAAATCCTTTTTGCTACTGTGTGTTTTCAATGGGCGAAAGCACTTATTTATCAGGTCAATCTACTTAGTTGATTATAGCTATCAACCACTACTCCGTTTTTATAATGAACAATACCTATTTCCAATATTCGATCATAGTTTTCATCTAATCCCGTTGTCTCTATATCAATCATCACAAATTCTTCTGGCATTTTGTTAAGATCGTAAATCTTCCTAATCTGTGATATTCCATTTGTATAAACTCTTTGATAATAGCTTGGAGTTTTGGGCGGAGTAACCTTCGATGAAGTCTCTTTTTTTCTGAATACTTTAGTTACTTTCTGCTTTCCTTTAGATTTAGAATAACTTCTGATAAACAGAAAAGTAATTCCTCCAAAAACAATAGTAAAAATCACATCACCTATACCATTGATATTTGTTAGTGACCCTAAAGTAATTAATCCAAAAAATGCTATCCCAATAACCTTTAGAATTTTCATCGAACCACCTCCTTACTAAAAATCAAAATCTCATGAACTAAACTACTGTTTCCTAAAGCACAGAATATTAAATAATCAGGCAAACTAAAGCTCAATATTTTACATTAACCTTTAGGTGGATATGGGTCATTTCCATGTGAGTCTTTACTTTGAATCTTCCCGTCTTTTCCGTGAATAACTAACTCTGAGCCTTGATTCTTACTAATATCTCTTGCAATTCTTTCTGCTTCAGCTTTGGTATCTGTGTGGTGACTAGCTTTCTGGCCACCACCTCTTTTTACATCCCAACCGCCATCTTGATTAGGTACTACGTGATGTGTGTCTTGTTTTGCCATATAAGACCTCCTAAAATTGCTATATGTGCTTGCCTGATTATTATCATTCTTACTCATCATGATCTCGATGCTCGGTCATTTGAGCGTCAACCCAATCTTCCTCAACATACACCATCCCGTTACGACCTTCCACCGTCTCTTTTGGTTGCCTTTGAGGATTTCTTGGTTATCTACTCAACTCAAATGTAATGTATGAATGCTACCATTTAACTGACTTGATACATTTGCTACATAAAATCTCATGCTCATCTTGAATGTCAAAAACGTTCATTATAGTATTTCATGGTGTGTTGTGTTAGCAGTTGCTCAAGGGAAGAGGTGAGTTGGGCACTCATGTCACTGAATTGTATAGTTACCGCCGCCTTAGTTCCAAGTATGTAGGATTATTGAGACTGAAAATTAGTGAACTACTTTTTGGGAATGTGGTTGACTTAACACCCCCTACCAGAGAATTAGTGTTGGTTCAACACTTTCCAATTAACTAGCATAATTTTTCGCATCACTATTAAGTAAATGATTCCCCAAATGATACCTAATAAAATAGATTCTAAAATACTACCAATTTTATAGTCTATCTTTATTTGTTCTTTTGCAAATATGAAAGCAATCGCAAACAATCCGTTAATTACAAGTATCATACCCATCTTTGTCCATGGAAATATTTTAACAAATTTAACATTTATAATTTTTGCTGTAGCAATCAATTGTAACACTTGTACTAAAAGTAAAGACACAATCGTTGCATAAGCCGGCCCAATAAATCCAAAATTTAAATAAAAGATATAATTCAATATTACATTCAATATAAGGGATAAAATTGAACTATAAAAAATAATTTTTGTTTTTCCAATTGAGTTTAATATCATACCAAAATATGTAACTCTCAACAATAAAATTAAACTATAGACTCTAAATACATTAACACCAGGAAGATATTTAGCTGAGTATAATAATGATATTACATCTGGTGCGAACACAATTAATCCAAATGATACATAACATATTATAATAAAAGAAATTTCAATTGAGCTACCCCAAATGTTAACAGCATCATCATACTTTTTATCCCTCAATAAGCGAACTAATCTCGGCATTAATACAGCTGTAAAAGCAGTTGCAATTATAGTTACCGGCATCTCCCTTGCTGCATTTGTATAAATAGCAACATCTTCTGTTGAAAAAAACTTACCTATTACTAATTTATCTAGTTCTATACTTAATCCTCCTACAACCGAAGCTAATCCTAAAGGAAGTGAAAATCTTAGTATATTCTTAACATCATTTAAGTCAAAATCAACGCTTAATTTTCCAGCAGTACTATAGACAACAAAATAAACAATAATTGCAAATAATGACTCTAGGATTATAAACATAATCATGTAATGACTAAACGATAGATCAAATAGTTCTACCAAAAATATAATTGATAGGATTGCGATACTATTCAATACTCTAAATAACATTACTGAATTAGGTTTACCATAAACAATCAAAACGTGATCAATACTTGAAAGTATTATTTTAGTCCAAGGAAAAATTGCAAAAACATATATATATTTCTCGATTATTGGATTTTTAAAATAAGATACTATTAATGGTGTTGATAAAACCAGAACCAGACCCGTTAGAAATCCTAATAAAGTCGATAAGGTATAATATATAGATAAAAACTTTTGTTTACTCTCTTCTGTTTCAGCCCGTGCCAAGAAGAAATTAATGCTATTCGGGAGACCCATCATTATTACAGTTGTTATCAAATTAATCACTAATAATAATTGTGAATAGGTACCGTACTCTTCTAGTGTTCTAAATCGAGATAGTAACATTGCTGTTATCATCGAAAGAACCATCGTTATTATTTTTGATGTTGTTAATTTTAGTGCATCACTTGCAATTGTCTGTTTCAATGCTTTCTCTCCTAATCCTTTTTTAAAATCGAATTTCTTTGGAGCATCTCATAAACTATTTTTAATTCTGCATCCATTCTTTCATCCCAACTCCAAAATTCTTGTTGAGCAGTTTTTTTTGCATTTTCCCCTATTTTTTTCGAAAAATTATTATCATTCAAAAGTTCAAGTACTTTTGCTGGTAGTAAATTAATATCTGATTTTTTTAATAGAATACCATTAGAATTATTTTTTATCAAAGATTTAGTGTCACCAACATCGAGTGTAATTATTGGTTTTCCACAAGACATCGCTTCTAACAAAGGATTCCCAACATTACTAAGATCATACATAGATATAAATATATCCGCAATGTTCATATAGTATTCTATTTCTGATTGTTTAACAGCTCCAACAAAACAAATACTTTTTGTTAAACCTAATTCTTCACTTTGTTTAGTCAAATTACCTCTCTCATCTCCATCTCCAACAATTACCAATTTAATATTGGGGTTAATTTTAACAATTGAAGAAAGTGCATTTATCGATCTATCTATTCTTTTCCATGATGCTAATCTTGAAACCGTTAAAAGCACTTTATCCTCAACGCCTATATTGCATTTTTCTTTTATTAGGTCTGCTTTTTCCAAATCAACAAGGCTTGATTTAGTAATATCAACTCCATTCCTCCAGAATTTTATAATTTCAGACTTGTTCTTGAGTCTTCTTAAAACTTGGTCTCCATGAGTTCCATCATCGGTCATTATAGATAAATTGGCTTTTATGCTTAATGCCTTAAAATGAGGATAAAATCTTAATCTATTAATCATAGTATCTTTCATTGGCGCAAGTATTGTCCCCTGGAATCTTGTAACAAGAGGAATTCCAAATTCTTCAGATAATTTTTTGGCTGCTACTGCAGCATTTACTTCATAGGCATAAATACAGTCAATTTCTTGATATTTATTAATTAATTTCTTCCCAATTAAATATAATTGCAGGCTCCCTTGTATAGAGTGTAAAGCTCTAGTAAGGATGCCAACCTTTTTTACAGATATATATGGAAAAAAAAACGGATTAAATGTAATATTCTTGAGACCTTCTATGACCGGTGAAGTTCCTACGCAATAATTAGGGTTGACCAAGGTTACATTCCAACCCGCATTTATGTACGCTTCGATTGTTTTCTTAAAAGATGGCGCTCCCTTTCCATCTTCCATAGACCAAACGTTTAAAAATGATAAGAAAATTATTCTCTTCATATCTACTTCTCTCCTCTTCTTTCTTGTTCATCCAACATTTTTTGTTTGCCAATGTAACCTTGAAATGCAATTGCGATTGCCCAATATATCCATAACCATTCTTTATTAATATTTGAACTCGAACTTATACTTGCAATAATAAAACCTACCATCGTTAGAAATATACCTAGTGATATTTCTCTGATTACCCCGTTACTATTTCTGTATGAATTATACATGTCTTTCATTAATTTAATGTAAAATTTCATGTAAAAAATAAATACAAAAACTCCAAAAGCAACCAGTATTTCCATCCACCAATTATGGATATTCGTAACATGTCCAACAGAATAAATTGATCTTGTTTGCATCCAATACTCAATATTTCCTATACCTGTACCAAATCCAAGTGTCATCAATAAAAAATAAAATCCATTTCTAATTAAATTTAATCTAACAATTTCTGAAGTTTGCGATGATGATTCAAAATTAAACGTTAACACAATATTGAGTTCATCCAATATTGTTCTAATCAATGATGGATTATATAAAACAAAAATTATTATACTAAAAAGAACAAATAAAATAATCAAATATTTTGTTCTTCTTTTTCTTAGTATGAATATTAGCATTGAAATAATCAGTAAGCCAATAATATTAGCTCTGGATTGTGTTGCAAATACTAAAACATAACTAGAAACCATTACAGTCCTAGAAATAACTCTCATGAGTTTCGATTTATTAATATTCAAACAAGTTAACGAAATTGTTACACCAAAAACCATAAGTAATGCAAAATCATTTGGATTACCAAGCATTGATATAGGTATTCTAGATTGTATGCTAGAGTAATAAGTACTATGCTCAACTCCTAAAAACCGATAATCCCGATAGAGTATTTCATACCATCCGATAAAATTATGAACTAAAATCATAATGTTCATTAAATTAAAAGCAATTACAAAGTTCTTTTTATTTCTAAATATTGAACTGAATAAATAAATACATAGAACACCGGCCAATAAAAAATAAAAATTCCTAATTGCAGAAGGATAATCCTTAACCCAAGCAATTGAAACAAATGCATATATTAGCCAAAAATACATAAACTTAATCGAATATCTATTTAATCCTTTAGGAAGAAGAAATAACGATTTACTATTCCGCAAGGATTTTAATAAATATATAATTGGAGCCAACAATATCGAGATCCTAAATAATGACAACTGAAAAAATGACAAATCTATAGTGAATATTTGTGCTGCAAAAAAGGACGTCATTATTGTAAAATATAAAATTAGATTCATGCTTTTCTCCTTTTTAATGACCTCGGTATGACTTTAACCGTCAAACGTTCTACTAAAAAATTATTCGAGAAATACTCGATGCGATATTTATTATTTCAAAATTTTCTAAATAAGGATGCATCGGTAAAGAAAGTACGATGTCACAAAGCTTATTAGTCACTTCAAAATCACTATCATCATAGTCATACTCAGTAAATGCTCCTTGTTTATGCATTGGCTTAACATAATAGACCATACTTGGAATGCCTTCTTCTTTTAGTTTAGCTTGTGTGCTATCTCTTTCTTCTTTGCTTTTGAACTTAATAGTATACTGAGCAAAGCTTGATACATATCCTTCAGGGATAACTGGTGTTTCTACGATTCCTTTAAGCTTTTCACTATAAAGTCTATACACTCTATTTACGTCATCAAGCTCATGTTCAATAAAGGCTGTCAGCTTTACATTAAGTACAGCAGCTTGAATAGAATCAAGTCTTGAATTAACCCCTATTCTCACGTTGTCGTACTTATTGTTCCCTTTACCATGAACCTTAAATGAATTAAGAAGTTCGGCTAACTCATCATCATTCGTGAAAATTGCACCACCATCGCCATAACATCCTAATGGTTTTGCAGGAAAAAATGATGTCGTTGCAGCATCTCCAAAACTACATGCTTTTTTCCCATTAATACTTCCACCAAATCCTTGAGCAGCATCTTCTAATACTCTAATATTATATTTCTTCGCTATTTTTTCAATTTCAATATAATCAGCTGGAAGACCAAATAAATCAACCGGAATGATAACCTTTGGAGTTAGCTTACCTTCATTAATTACTTTATTAATAGCTTTTTCAAGTTTAGTAGCATCAATGTTAAATGTAACTCTATCAACATCTACGAATATTGGAGTTGCTCCTCTAAATGAAACAATTTCTCCTGTTGAGAAGAATGTAAAATCAGGAACAAATACTGCATCTCCTTCTCTTATATCCCACGCCATCATAAGGAGAGTCATGGCTTCCGTTCCATTTGCACAGGTGATACAGTTCTTAACACCTACATACTCAGCTAGTCTTTGCTCTAGAGTGTTCACTTCTTTTCCACCAATGAAATTGGTGTTATTTATAACTTCTTGGATTGCAGAATCAATCTCAGTTTTATATTTAGTGTATTGAGCTTTTAAATCTCTAAATTCCATAGCCAACACTCCTCTCGATTACTTTTCTTTCAGTTTTTCGTTTTCTAATGTGTATTCTCTTCCACATTCGTTACATTTTAAATTATCTTTAAATGGTTCTCCGCACTCGCATACCCACCCAATCTGTTTAGCAGGAATACCTGCCATTAGAGCATACGCCGCTACATCTTTTGTTACTACTGCTCCAGAAGCAATCATCGCCCACGAACCAATCGTATTACCACATACAATAGTGGCATTTGCGCCAATTGATGCTCCATACTTTACTAAAGTTCTCTTGTATCCTGCAGTTCCCTTTGGGTATTTGCTTCTTGGAGTTAAGTCATTGGTGAATACCATAGAAGGACCACAAAATACATAATCTTCAAGTTCAACACCTTCATAGACTGATACATTATTTTGGATCTTAACACCATTACCAATCTTTACATTGTTGGATAAATTGACATTCTGTCCCAAAGAACACTTATCTCCAATATGAGCACCTTTGTGAACATGACAAAAGTGCCATATCTTTGTACCTTCACCTATTGTTACATCATCATCTATATAACTGCTTTCGTGAACGAAATAGCTCATCTGTCGAACCTTCCTTTAAAATCTAGTGTACTGCACTTATCAAGAGGGAGTTTGACGCTCTTTCCTTCAGCTGCCGATTTATAAATAGCAAGCACTAATTCTAGTGCATTTCTGCCATCAACTGCAGTTACATAAGGTTGTCTATCATTTTTGATTGCATCGATTACATCTGCATAAAGTGGATTGTGACCAAAGCCATAAACAGTTGGTGGATTTTCATGGTATTTCTCTTTGACTTCCTCTGGATCATCCAGGTTATCTGCGAATTGCCATTCTTCGATTAAATTTACAGATTTACCACCGGCTTTAACTGTTCCTTTTAAGCCAAAAATATATAGAGTTTCTTCAAGATTTCTAGGATAAATATTTGTAGTTCCCTCAATAATTCCATAGCTTCCATTAGCAAACTTCACTAATGCCATGCCTAAATCTTCGGCATCTATAAAACCATGGATTAGATTATCTGTCATACCTACAACTTCAGTTATCTCGTCACCCATCATCCATCTCAATAGATCGATGTTATGAATACACTGATTCATGAGAGCGCCACCATCTTGTTCCCAAGTGCCTCTCCATGGTGCTTGCGTATAATAGTCTTCTCCTCTATTCCATCTGATATGAGCAGTACCATGCATCAATCTGCCAAACCGATTAGCTTCAACAGCTTCTCGTATCTTTTGTACCGATTTATTGAATCGGTTCTGATGACATGCGCTCACCTTGATATTCTTCTCATTCGCCTTTTCAATGATCATATCCGCTTCTTCAAGAGAAAGAGCTATAGGTTTCTCTATGATAAGATTAGCCCCTGCGTCAATGCAATCTAAAGCAATCTGTCCATGCTTTCCACTTTCAGTACATACCGCCACAAGTTCAGGCTTCTCATTTTGAAGCATTTCTTTATAATCAATATATTTCTTTGTATTAATCGAAAGATTGAAGTCTTGGATCGTATTATCCATCTTTGATTCTTCAATATCACATAACGCTACAATATCCAGATTGTTTTCCAGTGCAGCAGCTATATGATTAGGCGAAATTCTTCCGCAACCTATAATTGCATATTTCAAACTCAATGTAAGCCCCCCTTATAACAACTCTATATTTTCTCTTGCTTCAATATGCTTCATAGCATTCTTTGTATCAAAAATTGCTTTAGCATGTTTCTGAACAAAATCATAATCAACATTTGTATGTGCTGTTGTTATAATTACAAGATCAGCACTCTCAATCAGTTCTGCATTAAATTCAGATTCTCCCTTTTTTAATACTCCATGTTCATGATATTCTGAAACAAATGGGTCATAGTAAACAACTTCTACACCTTCTTTTTCGAGTTCTTCAATCACTTTAATGGCAGGACTTTCTCTATAATCTTCAATATCTTGCTTATATGCTACGCCAAGAACGAGAATTCTTGACCCATTCATTGCTTTCTTATGTCTATTGAGAATCTTACTTGCTCTTTCTGCACAATACTCAGGCATTCTATCATTTACCATCATTGAAGATTCAATCATTGATGTATGGAAACCATATTCTCTTGCCTTCCATGATAAGTAGTAAGGATCTAATGGAATACAGTGTCCACCAAGACCTGGACCTGGATAGAACGCTTGAAAGCCATAAGGTTTTGTTTTTGCTGCGTCTACAACTTCCCAGAAGTTAATGCCCATTTTATTGCTAAGAATGGCTAACTCATTAACAAGTCCAATATTTACATTTCTATATGTGTTCTCTAATATCTTTTCCATCTCCGCTACTGCAGGAGAAGATACTCTATGAATAGGTGCTTCTAAAATAGCTTCATACATTGCTGCTGCAACATCTGTACATTCAGGCGTAATTCCACCAACTACTTTTGGTGTATTCTTTGTTTTATAGATAAGATTACCTGGATCCACCCTTTCAGGTGAGAATGCAAGGTAGAAATCTTCTCCACACTTAAGTCCTGATTTCTCAAGAATTGGTTTCAATAGCTCTTCTGTTGTTCCAGGATATGTAGTTGATTCAAGCACTATTAACATATCTTTGTGCATGTAAGGAACAATGCTTTCAGCAGATGCCTTAACATAACTAATATCCGGTTGTTGGTGTTCATCGAGTGGTGTTGGCACACAAATACATACACAATCTGCGGATGCAACCTGTGCAAAGTCAGTAGTTGCTGACAATAGTCCTGACTTAACGATTTCTTCTAGGTCTTCATTAACAACATCGCCAATATAATTTTTACCGGCATTAACCATTTCAACTTTAGATTCTTGTACATCAAATCCTATTGTTTTAAAACCTGCTTTAGCTTTTTCTACCGCTAATGGTAATCCTACATAACCTAATCCTACGACACCGAGCGTCGCTGTTTTGTTCAGTAATTTTTGTTTAATATTATTCATTAATTTGACCTCCATTGATTATTGCCTCACATATTTTTATCGCAGCATGACCCTCGCCAAAAGATTTGGGTTGAGGATGCTTTAAGCATGTCAATTCTCTGAAAACTTTGGATTTTATCTCTTCAACCTCTATTTGACTTAACACATTCCATGAATTTTCTAATGTCTCAATCCATTCAGTTTGATCTCTTAGTGTTGTACATGGAGTCTTAAGAAAATATGCTTCTTTTTGTAATCCCCCTGAATCAGTCACTACCATATACGCATTTGATGTTAAGTAGAGCATCAGTAAATACCCAACTGGTTTTATGATAATTACATTGATTAATTCAATATTAAGATTTTCAATTAATTTCTTTGTTCTCGGGTGAAGTGGTAGCAGCACTGGCTTGTCCAACTCACTAAATGCTTTAAATATTTTTGAAAGCTTATCTGGATTATCAGTATTTTCAGCTCTATGAATTGTTGCTAAATAATAATTCTTTTCGGTGAGTTCATTTATATCACCATTTTCTCTAATTATTTCATTAAACCATACTCCATTAGAGTACTTCTCATTCGCAATACCTATGTTTCTAAGTACAGTATCATACATGATATCACCGGTATTGATTACACCAGATGTAATTCCCTCTCTCTTAAGGTTGTCCACTGCAGTTTGAGTAGGACATAATAGCATATCAGAAATATGATCCGTCAAGATTCTATTCTGTTCTTCTGGCATTAACTTATTATAACTACGGAGACCAGCTTCTACATGATAAACTGGGATATGTAGTTTACTAGCAGCTAAAGCACCAGCTAACGTTGAATTTGTATCGCCATATACAAGTAAACCATCAGGTCTCTCTTTTAGAATTATTTCTTCTATTCCCTCTAACATTCTTGCAGTTTGCTTTCCGTGGCTTCCAGATCCAACACCTAAGTTATAATCAGGTTTAGGAATTCCTAGCTCATCAAAGAATATATCTGACATATTCGCATCATAATGTTGTCCTGTATGCACAAGGATTTCTTCGTTATTTTTCCTAAACTCTTCAGAAAATGGTGCTGCTTTTATGAATTGTGGACGAGCACCTATTATAGTTAATAATTTCATTTAGTCTCCTCAATTAGATGATAGATTTATGTTTTATTTTGAGATAATAATTCTTCATATACTTCTTTTAATTGATACGCTACTGTAACTGGAGAAAATTGGGTTGTTATATCATTAGAGATAGCTGTCCTATCAAAGTAATGTATATTTTTGTACATGAACTTCAACGAACTAATTAATTGTTTTTCATCATCAACACTAATTAGAATTCCATTGTTTTCCTTGATAAACACCTCAGGGCCGCCACATTTCGTCCCAATTACTGGGATTCCTTTTGCTAATGCTTCAATGTATGCAACGCCAAATGTTTCAGATTGTGATGCTAATACAAAACAATCGCAGTAATCATAATAATTAGCTATCTCTCCTCTTGTGAGTAATCCTTTTAAAAAAACTTTTGTCTGTAATCTTTTTTCCTCAATCAGTTTTTCAAGATTATTTCTTTCGGGGCCATCACCAATAATCGTTAGTGTTGCATTACTATTAATACTTAAAGCTTTATCAAATGCATTAATTAGTAAATCCATTCTTTTTATATAAACTAAATTCCCTACTGAAACAAAATTGTATCCCTCTTTTTTCTTTTTATCGCTTAACTTAAAACAATCAACGTCTAATATATTAGGGATATACTTAGAAATCACATTGAATTTTTCATTTATCTTAGTTGATAAACTCGGACTTACCGCTATTAACTTATCGCAATTCCTATATGCAAATTCAGCTCTTGTGAAAATTCTTTTTTCAATATTTAACTTATTTATATCTGAAGAATGTTCTGTAATTACAAGTGGTAATTTAAAATATTTGTTAGCTAACGCCATTATATATCCCGGCCTCAAAAAATGTGCATGTACCAAATTAATTTTTCCTTCGTTTTTTCCAATTAATATATATATCCACTTCAGAAGAATCAAGAATATATAATCATAAATTAGGAACGGTACTCTGCCTAATGGAAAATTAACAGAATAAACATGGACATTGTCTAATTTATACTTCTGAACCCCCCATTTTCGCCATTTGAAAATCGATCTAAGATCAATTGATAAATATATTATCTCCAACCCTATTTTTGATAATGCTTTTGCATTATCAAATTCAAAAATACCATTACCTGGGTATTTTTTGTTTGGTACTCCACTTCCTAAAATTAATATAGTCATATTATTACGAAAAAAAATTCGTTATCTCCTTTCTAGATTGAAACGTATTGCAGATTAATAAATTTATTATGATATTCTTAATTAATATCCTCTTAGTAACTTCACAGTTTTGCTAACATATTTCCAAGCAGATACTTTATAAGATGTATGATTAACGGGTTCTTGCTGCATTATTTTTTCCAATTCTTCCTGACTAATATTTAGCTTTTCTAATAATTTTTCTATGTGTATCTTCACATTGTCATCATATAAAGGTTTTTCTATTTCTTTTAATGCTTCCTCTCTACTAATTTGTTCTGATACAATTAGACTAGATAAATGAGATCTCCGTTTATCTACCTTAAACTTTTGTGGAAGATAATATCGCTGCATAAAAATCGTTAGAACAGATTCGTAATGCTTACCATCATAATACGAAAACCCACAAAACTTTTCTAATTCATTAATCGCTCTCTCTTTATTGTAATTAATATAATCTAAAGGTTTTAACTCCTTAATTCGATGTAAAATCTGATTTTTTATTTTTCTCTCAAAACTTGATGTTATCTGTAATTTATTCAACGATGTGCTTCCAAAACGCTTATTAATGTCAAAAATATGCTTCTTATCAAATGCAGAATGAGAATTCCCTCTTTGAAGTATTGACTCCATAGAAAAATTACCACCAGATAAAAAATATTCTATATTATATTTTTTGGCATATTCATATAAATATGCGAAGATTAGATTGTCTTGCGGTATCGCAATATTGGGAACTCCTGCTCTTATAAATGCTGCTGTAACACTATAGAATTGCTTTCCATCTGGCTTTTCATAGATTATATCAATATTAGTTTTTTTGGTTAGATTGTCAATATTTCTCTTTGTTATTTCTGTATCAAACCCATCATCTACATGGACAGCTAATATTCTCAATCCTTTCTCGTATCCAAGATAAGCTAAATACGAACTGTCTAAGCCTCCTGAAATACCCATCAAGCAATCATATTTCTTCCCTTTTCCTTCTTCTTTAATATTTTGAATTAATTGTTCAAATTTTTGTCTACCGTCTTCGTTTGGATAATACCTTTGAAGCATAGAATTTAAGGCCTCGTTACAGTAATTACAATATCCGTTCTCATCAAATGTTATGGTAGAATCAGAAGCATTATCCATCACACATCTTTTACAAATTCTATAACTCATTTTTTACCTCCCAAATATTCTCATAAAAATCAATTAATATTTCCTTCTGACTATTCCAATTGTATTTATCTTCTATAGCTTTCCTTCCGTTTGTCCCCATTAATAATGCTTTCTCTTCATTATTAAGAATACACAAAATTGCTTCTCGAATTTTTTTTACATTTTTCGGTCTTACATATATACCACATCGATATTTATCCAAAATTTCTTTCCACAGAACATAATCTGTACAAACAATGGGTAATCCCGCTTCCATAAATTCAAATATTTTTGTATTACCGAGGGTTCCAATTCCTTCTATTTGCTTGGAACTATTAATTGCCATACCTATAAATGAAACAGAATATAATTCTTGGACTTCTTTATGAGAAATAACCCCTAAATACTTTACTTTATTCCATGCCCTATGTTTCTTCAATTCTTCTAGATAATTAGGTTCAACTGGACCGGCCAAATAATACGTTATATTCTCAATTCCTTCTATAGCATTTAGTATTTCTAAATGATTCCATTCAGAATTTATTGTTCCTGCAAAACATATCGATTTCATAGGATTTCGAACTAATTTAGCATTTTCTATTTTAGGATAATTTGTAATCATAATTGTATTTGGATTAATTTTTCTCAACCGATCAACTATTTGTGGGCTAACGCTTATAACTCCCGAAAAACTTTTTAGGGATAAACGCTCAAAAACAGAGTAAAAATTAGATATAGGGAATCTCAAATATTTAGGGATCCATCCTTTCTCTCTTATTTGATCTGGGACACTTTCGTGTGAATCAAATATCACTTTTTTCCCGCGTTTAAGCAGTCTATTTCCTAAAAAGATTAAACTTGGATCATGTAAGTGGTATATATCCGCATCCACTTCAATAGCTTTATAATATAAGTTCTTAGTTGAAAACAATAAGTTTCCAATTCGATTTTTATACACTTTTGAAGTGGAAACAATGCTAATATCGTCAATTTTTTCATCCGGCATTTTATCGTTAACAATTAAGATTACATTAAATCCTACTTCACTCAATGACTTGCATTGCTTTTCAAATATCCGATTATCATATCTTTTATGTAAACTAGTTACATGACAAATTTTCAAAATTATCACCTTCTTTTCTTTCAATAAAAATCTATTAAACTCAAATTTTATTTAGTTGCTCTATGTCCATTTTTCGTTATTTATTGTTGACATAAATTGCATTATAATAATTTTCATATTCACCGGAAATGATATTCTCAATCCATTCAGTATTATCCATAAACCACTGAATTGTTTCCTTCATTCCTTGCTCAAATGTATATGTAGGTTCCCATCCAAGCTCAGTAGTTATCTTAGTATTATCGATAGCATATCTTCTGTCATGGCCTGGACGATCCTTAACATATTTGATTAAATTTTCTGATTTGCCAAGAGTCTCAATAATCAATTTTACTATTGAAATATTAGCCTTCTCATTATTTCCGCCTATGTTATAAACTTCTCCATCTCTACCTTTATGAAGAACAGTATCTATAGCAGCACAGTGATCCGATACGTGCAGCCAATCTCTAACTTGCATCCCGTCGCCGTATACTGGAAGGTCTTTTTCATTTAAACAGTTGTTAATCATAAGAGGAATCAATTTCTCCGGGAACTGATATGGTCCATAGTTGTTGCTACATCTTGTGATATTAACAGGCATACCAAAAGTTTCACTGTATGCTCTAACAATCATATCCGCACTCGCCTTAGATGCTGAATATGGGCTGTTTGGCATCAGAGGCATGGTTTCAACAAACATACCCATTTCACCTAAAGCTCCATAGACTTCGTCCGTAGAAACTTGAAGGAACTTAACACCTGGCTTATATTCTTTACAATATTTATCATTAGGATTAACTTTCCAGTATTTCTTTGCTATACCTAAAAGAACTTGGGTCCCGATGATATTTGTTGTTAAGAACACCTCTGGTTCTTCGATACTTCTATCTACATGAGATTCTGCAGCGAAATTTACAACTGATGTTATTTCATTGTTTCTGAATATTTCTTCAATCTTTTCTTTATCTCTAATATCTCCTTTGATGAACTCATACTTTTCATTCCAGTCAATATCTTTAAGATTTTCAAGATTCCCTGCATATGTAAGGGCATCAATATTAATAATCTTATAATCACTATGTTTTTCTAGCATTAATTTCACATAGTTGCTACCAATAAAGCCTGCGCCGCCTGTTACTAAAATTGTTTGCATATAATCATCTCCACTTATCCTATTCAGCTATACTAAGAATGTATTGTCCATACTCAGTCTTTTCATAATTCATCCCTAATTTAATTAATTGTTCATTATCAATCCAATTATTTTTATAAGCAATTTCTTCTAAACATGCGATATAAAGCCCAGTTCTTTTTTGAATTGTTCTAACGAATTCAGAAGCATTGGATAAGCCGTCATATGTCCCTGTATCAAGCCATGCAAATCCACGTCCCAGCAATTCTACTTTCAACTTATTTTCTTCCAAATAAATCTTATTTAAATCTGTGATCTCAATTTCTCCACGTACTGATGGTTTTAAATCCTTTGCCATCTGTATAACAGAATTATCATAATAATAAAGACCCGGTACTGCATAATGAGATTTTGGATTTTGAGGTTTTTCTTCTAAAGAGACAACATTATTGTCTGAATCAAATTCAACTACACCAAATTCTTTAGGGTCATTTACATAGTATCCAAAGATGACTGCTCCATCCTCAACTTTTGAGGCGGAATCTAATCTTGGACTAAAGCCTTGTCCATAAAAAATGTTGTCCCCCAATATTAAACAGACACTATCATCACCTATGAATTCCTCTCCAACTATAAATGCATCTGCAAGTCCTCTTGGTTTTTCCTGAATCTTATACTCTAGATTCATCCCTAAATCAGAACCATCCCCTAATAGACTTCGATAAAACTCTATATACTCAGGATTTGTTATAATAAGTACTTCTTTTATTTTTGATAGCATTAAAACACTTAACGGATAATAGATCATTGGCTTATCATATATTGGTAGCAATTGTTTACTAATACCTTTAGTAATTGGATAAAGTCTTGATCCGCTGCCACCTGCTAGTATAATTCCTTTCATTGTTTTCCTCCTCTATAACTATTTGTTAAACATACAGTACCAATTTAAATCAATCATCTGACCATTCAAAAACATATGTTCTTTAAAAGTTCCCTCAAACATAAACCCATATTTCTCATAGAACTTATTTGCTCGTACATTATTTGAAATGACATTTAGGTAAATTTTATTAAGATTTAGTTTCTTAAAGCCATAAGATATAATCATATCTGTAGCAAATTTTGCGAATTCTTTTCCCCAATAATCTTTGTGGATTGCAATAGCATATTCAGCATTTCGGTCAATATAATTTATATTTTTCAAACTAACTGTACCAACATATTCATCATTATCAGTCACAATAGCAAAATGGACATTGTTTTTATCAGTCCAACTGCTTTTTATGAACTCTTCTAACTTCACTTTTGAATTTGGATATCGTCCAATAGCTAATGATTTAGTAACCTCTGGATCACTCATCCATTCATACATTTTTTCAATATCTTTCAACTGTAATTCTCTTAATCTTGGCATATTATCTTCCCCTTTACCGAAATTTATTGATGACTTCAATAACATACTTGATTTCATCTTTCGTCATTCCTTCATAAAGTGGTAAACTTAAGGAATGTTTCGCATAAGATTCAGTTATTGGAAAGTCACCAGAATTATGATTAAGGTAGCTGTATGCCTCAGATAAATGGGGAGGTATTGGATAGTGTATGCCTGTCCCAATTTGATTGTCAGCTAAATATTCTTGTAGTCTGTCCCTTTCGTTTGACCTAACAACAAATAAATGCCAGACGTGCTCTGAACCAGTTCTGATTTTCGGCAACTCAATCAATGGGTTGTCTATGTGATTTAAGTAGTATTCCGCAATGCTTTGCCTTTCTTTTCTGAGGTCTTTATAATGACTCAATTTAACTGACAATAATGCCGCTTGAATCTCATCAAGTCTACTATTAACACCTAGAATTTCATTATGGTACTTCTGCTTGCTTCCATAATTCCTTAACATATTGATTTTTTGATACAAATCCGAATTATTAGTTACTATTGCACCAGCATCTCCGAAAGCACCTATATTCTTAGTAGGATAAAAACTGAAACATCCAATATCTCCCCAGTTCCCTGTCACTAGACCATCAAACTTAGAACCATGACTTTGAGCACAATCCTCAACTAAGAATAATTTGTACTTATCCGCCAAAGTTTTAATCTCATTCATGTTTGCTGATTGACCATATAGGTGAACTACTAGAATTGCTTTTGTTCGACTATTTATTTTTTCTTCAATTTTGCTAACATCGATATTTTTATATTCATCAGGCTCAATTAGAACAGGCGTTGCGCCATTTTCTGTAACTCCAAGTACTGAAGCAATATACGTATTCGCAGGAACAATAACTTCATCTCCTTCTTTGATACCTAAAGCACGAAAAGCAAGTATTAAAGCATCTAATCCTGAATTCAAACCAACACAATACTTGGATCCAATAAACTCTGAAAACTCTTTTTCAAATCTTTCTAATTTTTCCCCAAGGATATACCAGCCTGACTCTAAAACTTCTAAAACTGCTGAATCATACTCACTTTTAAATTTATTGTATGCTCTGTCAAGTTGGTTAAAATTTATTTTCATCTGCCCAATACCCCTTTTCTACAAGTTTTTTAAATTCATCATATTCTCTTATATAATCATCTTCTGTGTAATAATCAGAAGCTGCGACACAAAGAACTGACCTTTCTTGCCTCCAATACATATCTCTCCAAAAGCCTCGTTCGATAATCAACCCCTTGTTAGGTGCATCTAAAACAAACGACTTTGTTTCCATTCCGTTATCTAATATAATTTCTACTTCCCCATAAGGACACCATATTAGTTGCTTCAACTCTTTATGAGCATGCATACCTCTTTTTGTATCTAACGGTGCATCATAAATGTAATAAATTCTTTTAATATCAAAGTTAATTTCATTGTGTGATTCAAAGAATGACAAATAACCAATCTCGTCTTCTCCTATCGCTTTCAATATTATTATTTCAGGCATGATATCCTCCAAATTGACAATTTATATTAAAGTAATCAAATCATCTGTTAATTTTTCATAATCAAAATTCTTAGCAGCTTCTTTTGCATTGTTACACATCACAAGGTATTTTTCTTGAGATAAATTTCTTATTGAATTAAAAGCATCTGCATACTCATCAGCTGTTGTAAATTCCGAAGAAATCCCGCACTTGTATTGTCTAATCAAGCAATACCCAGGAACAATATTCGATACAATCGGTTTACCACTAGCTAAGTACTGAAACAACTTGCTTTGACTACCACCATATTCCCAAATCCCATTTTGCTGATAATTAAGTACATTGATTGAACTTTTCGACAATAGGTATGGTATATATTTTTTATCGATAAATTTATCCTTGAATCGCACGTTTGGAATATCTCTGTTCTTAACATACTCTTCTAACGATTTTCTTTCGTCACCGTCTCCATAAATTAAAAAAACTAACTCTTCCTGATTTTTTAACTTTTCAGCGGCTTTAACTAACAATCGAATATTATTAAATAGTCTTATGGAGCCAATGTACACTATTTTAAAAGTGTTCTCATTATTTAAGTCATCATCATCAATAGTATAATTCTCAAGATTTTCATTAAATTCCTTTAAATCAACACCATTGTTAATATATGAAACTTTATCTAAATCGATTGGCCCACCATTTCCAATGTCCCATCCTTTTTTAATAATATAAACTTTGCCACCTTCCATTGAAAAAACAAGTTGGTCAGCTCTTTTATACAACCATTTTTCAAAATAATATAATAAAGGCATTATTGGGTTCTTCTTATTCAATATACCTGTCATGACAAATGATTCAGGCCATAAATCTAACACTTCAACATAATACTTAGCTCCAAGTTTCTTCGCTAAATAATACATCATGTTCCCAAATGGGACAGTGGCTGTGTGTAAGATAACATCAGGTTTATCAAATCTAGAAGCTATCTTTCTCAATCTGATTACAAATTCAAGTAGATTCTGCACCCTTTCAAAGTGATTTGAATAAGACTTTGTCCTGACATGAACAAATTTTAATGTCCCATATTGTTTTTCAATATAGTCTTCTTTTCCCGATATCAAATTTAAATCCATGTTATGCATTGAACTTGCACCAAAAATTGTTACATCGTACCCTGCTTTTGTTAGATACTCAGCAAATTTAATAGTTCTTAATCTCGGCTCAAGTTCTGGTGGCATAGCATAATTATTTACCAACCAAATCTTTTTCATGTAGTAATCTCCCCACTATCTTCTCCACAAATGATACATACTCCCACAACTCACATACTTAAATCCCATAGCACTATAAAACTGAGCTGCAGATATGTTATTCACCTGTGTTCCAACTTTAATTTTTTGTATCCCTTGATCTATAACAAATGATTCGATAGTATGAATCAGTGACTTTCCAACTTTTTGTCCTTGATATTTCTCATCGACAACAATTAGCTCAATTATGCTACTATCTTCATTAAAAGAAAAAAGTACATATCCTGCTACATTCCCTTTTATTTCAGATATAACAAAGTATTTATTCTCCTGACCAAAAGCACACTCAGTCCATTGAAGGTAAATATTACTAGCCTGCTCGTCAGGTAACTTGGGATCATTGAAAAATCTAGAGTATTTAAATGACCTCCTCGCAATGTCAACAATCTGTTCATTCCTAGATAAGCTATTCACTACATAAGTCTTCTCATCTTGATAGTCTGGCTTATCAGCCAAGACTTTTAGGAATTGAATGTTCATATCAGCAAGGAAAGCATTCATTCTATTTCCAATCCAGTGATTATTCTCTTTTATATTATTAAGATTAGAGATGGTAACAAAGTCATAGTCTTTACAAAACTCTATTATTTCATCTTGGTCCTTTTCATCTATAATGCCACTAAGATTCACTCTGGCAGAACTAACTCCAAAATAATCTGTGTCCCACTGTAGAGGTTTTAACTCATAATTTTTACTAGACATTAGCTTTCTCACCATTCTTGTTCTCTGATTTCTTTTCTAAAAATACATCTTCCCTCTTAAGCACTGAGACTGCTGTTTTAAAGAATACCTTGATATCCATCCACATCGTCAAATGATCAATATAGTAAATATCATTCTTGATTCTTTCTTTCCAAGGAATTGTATTTCTAAAGTATGCTTGGTTATAACCAGTCACACCTGGTCTTATCTCAAGTTTTCTTGATTCATTTCCTTCATACATTTCCATGTGTTCAGGGAGATCAGGTCTTGGCCCAATGATACTCATATCACCTTTGATGATATTAAGAAGCTGAGGTGTCTCATCAAGGCTTGTCTTCCTGACAAACTTACCTATCTTTGTAAGTCTTGGATCATCTTCTGCATTAAAAGTAGAGCCGTCTTCATTACGCAAGTCAGGTGCATTCATTTTCATGGACCTTAACTTATACATTTTAAATATCTTTCCATCCTTGCCTAAGCGAGGTGCATTATAAAAGATTGATCCTTTATCTTGGAAATAAATAATAGGGCCCACTACAATCAAGATAATCAACCAGAAAGGAAGCGCTATGATTGCTAATACTAAATCAAATACTCTCTTAAAAAAATTACGATACACACCTTCACCCCATTACTTAAGCTCATCTATTGCTTCTTTTAACCTGCCAACTACGTACTCAATGTCATCATCCGTCAACAAAGTATGCAGCGGCAATGTAATCTCATTTCTATACATATTAAATGCATTTGGATAGTCTTCCATCTTAAATCCTAAATTCTTATATGCTGAATGCATTGGAAGTGGCTTGTAGTGAACATTTGTAGAAACACCTTTCTCAGCCATCTTCGTAATAACATCATTTCTAAAGGCTTCATCTTTTCCATTAAGTCTTAATAAATAAAGATGTCCACACGATACATATTCTTTGTAATAATGTTTGATTGGCGTTACATCAAGTTCTGATAGCAATTCATCATACTTCTCAATGATCTTTTTTCTTCTAATAAGTATTTCTGGGTATCTCTTGAACTGTGCAAGTCCAAGTGACGCCATGATGTCAGTCATGTTGCACTTATAGTTCGGTGCAACAATATCATATTCCCAAGCTCCCAGCTTCGTCTTAGCGAGTGCATCCTTTGATTGGCCATGAAGGGAAAGAAGCATATACTCCTTATAAATCTCTTCATTATCAAAGTTATCAATATCTCTCCAAGTAACCATTCCACCTTCAGCAGTAGTAAGATTCTTTACAGCATGAAAAGAGAACGTTGTAAAATCAGCAACTTCACCACTCATCTTTCCTTTGTAAGTAGCTCCTATTGAGTGAGCTGCATCAGCAATAACTACTACTCTACCAAATGCCTTTTGAAAGTCGTTTGATGTATTAAACAGTTCCTTCTTGCTTTCTACAGCTTCAAAAATTTTATCGTAATCACACATCACACCTGCTATATCTACAGGAATGATCGCTTTAGTTTTCTCTGTAATCGCATCAGTGATAGCATCATAGTCTATATGGAATGAATCTTTCCCCGAGTCCACAAGAACCACCGTTGCTCCTACATGAGTGATAACACTTGCAGAGGCAGAATAAGTATACGCTGAAGTAATAACCTCATCTCCTGGGCCAACACCTAGTAGTCTTAAAGTCATCTCCATTGCAGCTGTTGCTGAATTGAGAGCAGCTGCTTTAGATGTATTGCAATACTCAGCAATTTGATTTTCGAATAATTTCGTTTTAGGACCTGTTGTGATCCAACCAGACTTTAAGGTATCTACTACTTCATTAATCTCTTCATCTGAAATATCTGGTGGTGAAAATGGAATATTTCTCAATTCAGTCATCTTATTCGTCCTCTCTTGAATAGTTTCTTTTGTGCTTTTCATCTATATAATGTATAGGTGCTTTTGTCTATAGCATCTTAATTTCCTAATTTATGTATTTTGGTTGAATCACACTTGCTTTTCAAATGTACATTTTTGTTTTTATGTTGAAACCCTTTCTATCACTATCTTACAGCCTATTTATCCTTTCACCATACTCACGTCGATATATACATCCAATCAAAAAGTTCGAGAATTCTTAATTACATAATTACAAAATCTATGAAATCCTTGATTTTACTAAGTTTAAGACTGTAATTATCTTTTTAGTAAATCATAAGATAATTACACTTATGCATTATATTATATTCTGATCTTAGTTTTGAACTGTCAAGAATTCCTTGTCAGTTGAATTTTTACTTTTTAGTATACGATGAAATAATCCGGCGCTATCCGGCGCTATCGGGCAATGCCGGATTATTTTTTCTCGTAAAACGTACTTGGACCTTTACTTTTTTTAATTATGACTTGTTTATCCACTAAATCCTTCAAAACCTCTCTCGCCCTACGCGCTTCAACACCTAAAACACTTTTTGCATCCTTTGTTCTGAGTTGATTATTATGAGCCTTAAGGAATTCAATAATCTTTTCTTCTTGCTCCGTCAAAGATATTTGATCTTCTCTCACTATTTCTGCATGAATTGCTCCCCCTATACAAACTCACATCCACAAAATCGCCTTTTTCAACAACTTCAGGCTCTTTCAGACCTCTTGCCTTGCAGCTTGATTTAATTCTTAGAATTCCACTGCCCCACTGCTCTATATAATTTAGTTCCTTAAAAACCCTTGCAATCACTCTATTTCGAATCTCTGATCTACCCTCTAGAATATCCTCCTGAGTAATCGTACTCGGGAAAGCGCCAGGAGATACGATATTTACCATGTCATCATAGATACCGATCTTGATGTCTCTGCCATCGTTGGAATAATCTCGATGTACGACCACATTGACCAAACTTTCTCTTATGGCTTCTATCGGGATTTCATAGTGATCTTCTCGTTGTAATCCTTTGATCTCACTGCTCAAACTGATGTAGTTCTTAATGAAGTTCTCTGTATTCTCAAGCTGTGTTAACAAATCACCGCCGTATTCTTTTCTATCCAAAAACACATCCATTGTGGTTCCCTTAAATCGACTGCACTTCATTCTGACATGTTCAAACTTCCCAAGTAATATCAAAAGACCATTGGTTGGGTAAAGCTCGCCATTTCCCTCATGAATTAATTTGAGGTTTTTCAATGCTATTTTATCAAAAGTTTTATTCGAGTTAGCAAATCGATTAGCTATTGATGAAACATCTAATGTGTCAAATTTAACTTCTCTATTTACTTCCTGGTCTTAGCTAATGTTCATCTGCTGGCGTTCAAGTTCCAGAATATTTTCTAAGCTTGCTCTTCGATTGGTGGCACCAACACGGATAAAAACGCCTTCATTCTTTCCAAGTTTCTTCAAATAATAAGGAAGTAAATTCCCTCTGTAGATTTCAATCACAAGAAGGACTAGGTCATCAATAGTCGTTGTATAGATATCCGGAAGGACATTTGGATAACAAGTTTCATAAATGATAGAAGCCACTTTATCCTGCAGTTCAAAAATATCCACATTCGGTTTAAGTCCAACTATCTTGCCTTGATCGTTGACACCAATAATGAGTTTGCCTCCTCCAGTGTTGGAAAACGCGATAACTGTCTTCACTAAAGTATTGCTGTTTGGTAGTTCTACTTTAAATTCAATATTTTTACCTTCTCCATTCTGAATTGCATTCAATAAACTCATTTGGCGCCTCCTCTCTTTGATTATTCTACGGCACTCTTAGGTATTCTTCGGCACTCTTCAGCACTCCAGTAGTTATAGATATTGTAACATATCCTCAAGACTTCAACTCACCGAATTTTTCGAGCAGTTGATCATGTCTACATATTGCATAAGAATTAGAATTTTTACCATGTCTTATGCTACATCTTGTGGTTCTGATTACATCACCATACTCACGTCGATATGTACATCCAATCAAGAAGTTTGCCAATTCTTAATTACACAATTACAAAATCGCTACATATATTGATATCACTAGCTCTAACCCTATAATTATCATTTTAACTTAAATACAAAATCACAACCAAGGCACTTCATCTTCTGGTGGCTCATTTTCATTACCTATATCTTTATGCAAACTACACTTAACCCTACCTTCTTCAAAAGTAATAGTTACTCCTGTTGGACATACCACTTTGAAATTTTCATTAAGAAATTGATTAAAAATATTATCCACATGATCATTCTCAAGCAGAAAAGCGCTATATAGCCTTTCTACTGTTTTTCGATTAGCAGCACAAACTCTTTCCTCTGCCATGCTTTTATATCCAGTTAATCTTGGGACAGCTATTGCTACGATTATCCCTAATATTGCTGTCACAACAATTAAGTCCACCAAAGTAAAACCATTTCTATTCCTGCAGTAATTTTTCACTTTTCAATAAACTTCTTTCACGCTTTAATTCCTTTTTTAATTCTTCCTCTGTAGGCAAATAAGGAAGATATTTAGCTAAAAAAAGCTGCTTGCTTTCTTCTAAAATCGAGTATTTCACAACAGTTTCATTTCTTTGCGATGACAAAATAATGCCTTTTTGACGAACACCACATTGAGCTTTCTGCTTCAAATAGCAAATTTCACCGTTCTGCGGACAAGTTTTTTTACCATATTTTTGTAAATATTGTACAAATATGACTTCCGTATGGTCTATATATCCAACAAAAAACGAATCTGCTATTGAACTCGATTATGGCCATATAAAAGGAACAGTCAAAATTGAACGTTCCTAAATAAGCGTTCACTCAATTTTCGGGTCTTTGTTTGTCTCGCCAAGCTCATCTATGCTTGTTTTCTTAAACTAGTCCGTGGGGACACACCGCTGCTACGCGGGTATTCCTTGCTGCGGAATGTCCCCACTCCAACGCCCATCCCCATTTCAACGACCCTACTCCAACGTCTTACCTCGTCACTGCTATCTCTGTGATAGAAGTCCTAAATGTAGGTACTACATTCATTAGGCACTGTCTTAGAAGTACATCGTCGTGCATGTAGTTTTCTAGGGATTTCACTACAAAAAGTACTTCGCTAAAGCTTAGGTCTAGGGGTTTGGCTACATATATCTTATCATGTTTGGTGGCTTGTATGCCTTCTTCATCTAGGAGGAGCTCTTCATAGAGCTTTTCTCCTGGCCTTAGACCTGTGTATTCTATCTTTATATCTACATCTGGTTCAAAGCCTGACAGCCTTATGATGTCTTTTGCTAAGTCTGATATTTTTACCGACTCACCCATATTCAGTATGAAGATTTCTCCACCCTTTGCCATGGCGCCTGCCTGTATCACTAGCCTCGAGGCTTCTGGTATTGTCATGAAAAATCTTGTTATTTCTGGATGTGTTACGGTTACTGGCCCCCCTTGGGCGATCTGCTTTTTAAATATTGGTATTACGCTTCCATTGCTGCCAAGCACATTGCCAAATCTTACGGCTGTAAATTCTGTTTTGCTTGTCTTATTAATTGATTGAATGATCATTTCTGTGATTCTCTTTGTTGCCCCCATTATATTCGTGGGGTTGACTGCTTTATCGGTGGATATAAGGACGAATTTTTTTACGCCATGCTTGTCTGCGCATTGGGCAACATTCAAGGTACCTCTTACATTGTTTTTTATTGCTTCTCCAGGGTTTTCCTCCATCAGCGGTACGTGCTTATGGGCTGCAGCGTGGAATACTACTCCAGGTTTATACGTTTCAAATATCTGTTCCATTCTTTTCATATCTCTGACAGATGCAATAAGTACCTTCAAGTTTAATTCATCTTTATATGTATAGTTAAGCTCATTTTGTATGTCATAAGCGTTGTTTTCATATGCATCAAGTATAATAAGCTGCTTTGGATTGTATCTTGCAATTTGTCTGCATAGCTCAGAGCCGATGGAGCCTCCTCCACCTGTGACCAATACTACTTCATCTTTTAAATAGCCTGATACTTCCTCGGTGTTTAGCATTACTTCTTCTCTTCCAAGTAAGTCTTCTATGCTTACATCTCTGACATTTTTTATACTTACCTGTCCATTTATTAGCTCATAAATACCAGGAAGTTTTTTAAGTTTGCATTTTGTGGTCTTACAAGTATTGAGTATATCTATCAAATCTTTTTTATCTGAGGCTGGCATTGCAACTATTATTTCATCTATTTCATATTTTTCTGCAAGCTCTACTATTTTTGTCCTATCACCTTTGACAGGAACCCCATGTATGCTGGATCTATATTTCGCCTTATCATCATCTATAACCAATACTGGGGTAGCGTTCATGCCTTCATGGGTCAAAAGCTCTTTTATCACTGTTGAGCCTGCCATTCCTGCACCTATTATCATTACGTTTGAGGTTTTTTTAAATTTTATTATGGTTTTATTTTTTATTCTTCTGGCTAGTCTGTAACTTAGTCTGCTACTTCCTATCAAGCCAAATGTAATGAGCCAAGAAATTATAAATACAGATCTTGGTGGTACCATATCCACAATATTCGTATAAATATAGCTTGATAAGCTGGAAATAATCGTAACAAAAAATATCTGCATAAGTTCATCTATGCTTGCATATCTCCATAGGCTTTTATAAAGACCCGCCATATAAAACACACTAATCTTTATCATGCTAACGAATAGAAAAGTATTCAGAAATATAGATAGATATTCCTGAGGAATCTGCCCTTCAAAACGAATATACAGGGCAGCTAACATGGAGAAGTTGATAATAAAAAAGTCGATTATTACAAAGAAAAATTTACGTGCTACTACTTGCATTTTATGCACCCCTATTAGTATAGAATCTGTCTTACTACCGTATCTTTCCAGTATTCAGTCCTAAACCGTTAGTAATAAAGCACTATATAAATTCGACAGTAGTCCTAATTTCCCTCTAAATTTCGTAACCTATTTAATGTCAACTTTTTCACTTATTCGACAATTATTCCTCTTTTAAGTATTTCTCGTACATTTCTTTTAATTCTTCTATCTCTGCAGGTGTAAAACATGCGTATGCGATCTCTTTGGCTCTTCTTTTTTCTTCTGCCGTAAGACCTCCTGCAGCTAAGGTTTGGAGCTCCGATACATCACTGGAGGTAAGGTTATCCAGTACTTTTTTTGTGATGGTAGCTTTGTCGATTACTGTGACACTCTTCTTTATTTCCTTTATCTTTTCTATGGTTATCTGGGGTTTGGGTGTCTCACTAGGGTTTGCTGAGACGATCTCAGTAGTAGTATCTACCTGAGAGTTTGGAGCTTGTTCTTGATTACTGTTGTTAGTTGCTGTACCATCTTGTATATCTATTTTTTGTTCTTGTAAGGCATTTTCCAAAGCTTCATCTATTATTCTTCCACCTATATTATCAAAGATGGCTATAGCTGCTGCTCCTAATACTACTAGTATTAAGAGCGCGCCTAGTATTATTCTTTTCGCCATAATTCACACCTCAATCTTATTCAATAAATATGGATATTAACTATCTAACATCCATATATCTTTTTAGCATTGTTATTGCTTCTGCTCTCTGTGCAGTGTCAAGTGGCGCGTACTTATTACCGCTTCTACCTGTAATGATTTTTAGCCGTACTAGTTCTGCAGAGGCATCCACAGCCCAATTTGCTATATTTTCTTTATCTGTAAAGCTTTTTAGCAAATCTGTTTTTTCTGCATCACTAAGTTTTTTATCAAGCTTTTTAGAGTAATCCAATGCTCTTTTCATCATTATTGCCATTTCTTGCCTTGTAATACGCATATCTGGATTAAATTTACCATCTGAGCCTAGTACAAGACTCTCTTTACTTGCAATAGAAACTTCTTTATAGTACCATGCATCTTTTGCCACGTCTGTGAAATTCGTATCAACTGCATTATTGTTGATACCTAATGATCTTACAAGCCATACCGCAAATTCTGCTCTTGTAGTATCAGTGGCAGGATTGAAGGTATCTCCATATCTATTGCCTATTATGTGTTTTGCCGCCATTATCTCAATTGTGTTTTTCGCCCAATGATCTTTTATATCTGTAAAAGCTTTGTTGTATTCGAATACTGCGTATTTGCTGAAGTGGTTCGTAGTGAATTCAAACTTGCCAGTAGCAGCATTCAAGGCACCACCTATGTATTCCCATATTTTCTTTGTTTCGTTGTAATAGTACGCGCCCAATCGCTCTGATTTTTTGTATTGGTCAGCTACGTTCATTGATATTTGAATATTCTTGCTGAAATCTTTTATTTCGCTTGTTGTATTGTCGCTATTGAGGCTATATAGATTAAATTCATATACGATACCTATGTTCCTCATCTCTTTATCTACATTTGTTGCCTGTATATCTTTTAATGGATTTATTTTCAGCTGAATATTTTTCGCCCCTGTTTCCGCAAATGCTTCTGTGGGAAGTGTTATGCTTATAGAATTCGCAATAATAGAAAATTCTACATTATTATTTTTGGACATGTTTACTGCTTCATATGGTATGTTTAGATTAAATGCTTTACCACTTGCCATTTCAGGTATTTCAATTTTAATTGTCTTTTTTATGGTGCTTGTTAGGTCCATGGTTTGCAGTTTTGTCAGCAGAGCTGCTTTATCTATATTTATGGTAATCAAGTTTTCAATTTCTGTTGTTTTAAATAAATCGCCTAATATTATATTGGTAGGGGTTGATGGTGCTGAGCCGCCTCCTGACGAGCCGGATGATCCATTTGATGCTGGAGGTGTGGTTGTTTGTTTCTCTGCATCAACCAGTCCTAGACTTTCTATATAGCTTGTTATTTCATTTTTATCATTTTTGCTTAATTTATTATTGACATCGCTTATTAAGGTTATTATCTTCTGTGCGTATCCGGTCTTACCTGTAATGTCTTCCGCTACTTTCATCAAACTTATGCTTGAATCATACAACTTCAGGTTCCCAGAAGAATCATAATATAAAATGTTTGTTTGATTTGAATTTGAATGGGCTTGATTAAAAAGATTGATATTGTCTAAATTCCCATCTATTTGTGCTTTCAATTCATCAGCGGTATATGTTGTATCAGCGAATAGTTGTACTAGTGGAATGAAGTTTAGCATAAAGGCTACTAGGGTGATTAGTGCTAGTTTTGTTGTAGTGCTTTTTTTCAAAGTGGGTTCCTCCTTATGTTTAAGTTAGGGTTTTCAGAAAAATAAGATGAGGTTTTCCTCATCTTATTTTTATTTTTTATTTGCTATTTGTTATTTATTGTATACTCTATATAATACTACTGCACCTTCTGCTCTTGTAACATTACCTAGAGGATTGACGGACTTGCCATTTCCTTCTATCAGGTTCTCTGCTACAAGGTTAGCTACATCTGCTTTAGCAAAGGAAGCAATCTTTGCATTGTCTATATACTTGCTAAGATCAGCTACATTAGCTGTATTTATTTTATTGACAATTTTTAAAGCTCTAACTGTCATAACCATCATTTCTTGTCTTGATATGTCAGTTGTAGGAAGGAACTTGTTGTTTCCTACGCCGTTTACTACACCAAGTTTTTTAGCTATTGCTAATGCATCGTAATAGTAATCTGTAGCATTCACATCTGTGAAGTTTGCATCGATTTTTGCATCTAGTCCAAGTGAATTTACAAGACCATATATGAATTCAGCTCTTGTAATGTTTCCAGCTGGGTTAAATGTAGTGGAGTTCACTTCTTTTATGATGCCTTTTGCTGTCATTACTTCTATATGCTTTTTAGCCCATAAGTATTTGTCTATGTCTGTGTAGGCCTTTTTCACATATGATACAGCGTATAAGCTGAAGTGAGTTACTTCGAATACTACTTTGCCTGTTTTTACATCGTATCTTCCGTTTGGAACTTCTACTACCTTGCCTTTGCCGTCTATGTAATATACTACTATGCTCTCAGGATTTGCAAGCTCTTCTGCTGTTGGTTTATAGTCAAGTGATACTTTGACCTTAGCTGTATCGCTTGTCCATTCTTTTTTCACTCCGCCAACCAATATATTTAACTCTATGATTGGTCTTGTACCTATTTTCGCTTGAAGTTCTGCGCTTAACGCTGTTGTATCTGCCTTAGCGATAACTAGTTCTACTGTTTTTCCTGTTTCTACGCTATTTGCTACAAGCATATTGCTTGGTAGCTCAACTGTACCAAGGCTTGTTTTTATTTGTATGTTCTCTGTCACCGCTGATTTTATCAATGCTTCACTTGGTATTGCTACTGCATATGATTTTGCTCCTGTTGTTGCTGGTACTTCTATCTTTATCTGTTTTATGCCTTGTGCATCTTGTTTAGCTGCTGTAAAGGCACTTTGAAGTGTTTGTGCAGTTATTTGAACCTTTGCTTGACCTGCTGTGTTTACTGTTGGTGCAGGTACTTTTACTGTAACTGGCTCTGTAGCTGTAGCTGGTGTTACGGTTGGTGTTGTTGTGCCTGTAGATGGTGTTGTTGTGCCGCCACCGCCACCGCCGCCTGATCCGCCTGTGCTTGGGGTATCGTCGTCATCATCATCTTGGACAGATACAACTGTCAAGAAGTTTTGATCTTTTAAGTAATTAATAAATGCTGTCTTGTCACTAGAATTTGCTGCGTTTACTTGTTGTATCAGGGTATCAAGTACTGATTTATATGCATTTGCCCTATCTATAACGCTTTGATTCTCCGTAAAACTCAGCAATGTTGTAAACATTGTTGAGAACGAGCTAGTATATGAAATCGTTGAGCTTTGGCTTTTTAAGAATATTGCTCCATTATTAAATGTCTTAATTTGTTCTAATGTATTCATAAAGACTTTTAAAGACTTTGCATTATTTATAATTATTGTTTGTATAGTTGGGAAGTTATTTGGTGCAGCTGGTGCACTATATGCTGTAAAGCCATTCTCTAGCTTAGCTAGAGCTTGTACAACAAAAGTCGGTTTTATTTCATGTATTGCTTTTATGCCAGCAAGGGTTGTTTGTACTGATGAAATCGAAAGATCACTATAGTGTATGGCAGCATGAATATCAGCGGCATAATCATGTGTTGGATTCGTCCCACCAACATATAATTTTATTAAGCTAGCTATAGCATGTCTATTTCCATTCTCATTTATATTATCGATTATTTCAAATAACTTTGCTTTGTCAGCATCTACGTTCATTGTAGGTACTGCTGCATATGTAGGCATTACTGCCACCGAGCCAAATACCAGGCATAAAGTCACTATGTAACATAAGGCTTTTTTGATAATGTTTTTATTCATTTTCTTCCTCCTCATTTTTGGGTTTTTATTAGATTTTATATATGTAAAGATTTTTAAATCCCTTCCATATAAAAGAATATGGTATGTCCTATTTTCTATATATTATCATATTTTATTTAGCATATCAACTTTAAACTTTAAACTGCAAACTAATCCCCTGGACTTTTTTTTGGCCAGGGGATTAGTTTACTATATTCTGCTAGCTTTTCTTAGTTTTGCTCTATATACCATAGCAAAAGCAAGTAGTAGTGATAGTATTAAGTAGATTAATTTACCATGCAAAAGTATATAGGCTCCTGCAACAAAAGGTATCAAAGCAACTCTAACGACTGCCTTCAACATTTCATTGTTAGCAATAAATGCAGCTATTGGTGGAGAATTATCATAGTAGAACTTCACAAAAGTCCTCCCTACATTACTGTTCATGAGCCACTGATCTCTAAACTGTCTCAAAAGTGTTACTGAAGGTTGGAATTTTGAGCCATAGGCTGCTGTAGCTATGAAACATTCATCCATATTCCTTACCTTTACAGTGACTCCTTCGCTAATGGTTTTATTGGCTGCTATAGCAGTTATAGTAAGTTCCTCATCATCCTGCAGTGTGACTCCCTCATTTACTGGTATAGAGAAGGAACCAGATGCTGTTGCTTTGCCTTGTGCTACTGTCTCCTGTCCTCTCTTCACTGTAATTGTCGCTCCGTTTTCAGAGGTTCCTTTGATGTAGGTATCTCCCGCTCTGATGACTCTGTTTATGATGGGAGCTTTAGTAGGCATCATGATCGTATAGCTAAAAGTTCCAATTTCACTTGCTACATTATCAAGAACTGCTATTGCTTTTATCTCACAGCTTTCTGTCAGATTTATAGGACCTGTATATTCAATATTTGGTTCTCCTTGATCGAAGGTATAGTATATCTTGGCTCCATTAGTAGTGGTTTTAAGGATTATACTTGTTGAGCCTAGGAATGTACCTTCACCTGGTTCAACTGTAGGCCTTTTTACATCCATAATCTCAAAGACTCTTTCGCTTTCATAGGATTGTTCTTCATATATTGCTTTTATGGAGTATACTCCTAGGTATTCACTGTTGGGAGCAAATACTGTGGAGAAGCTTCCATCCATAGCTATAGGTACATTTGCCAACTCGCTGTTTATTGTGTCTCCGTTTTGTGTGATTTCTATATTCAGTGTATTTGCAAGATTATAATTATCTATGACTTTTCCACTTATGGTTATGGTTGTTAGTCTTGTTTGTGTGCTTCTTGCATATTTATCAAGCTGAGCTGATACATTTATAAGCACTGCATCATTCATCATGGTAGTAAAGCTCCACTCTGTATTGTCTATGGGCTTTTGATATGCATCCTCAATATCACTTGTCAGCACTACTCGGTAGACTGTGTCATATTCTAATTGTGCTGTCGGATTTAACTTATAGGTTTTTTCATTCAACTTCTCTATTGATGCAGCAACTTCTGCTACTCCTTTATATAGTTTGAAGCTTTCTGAAGTTAATGTTTGGCCATCCATGTCTTTTGTGAATTCTACTGTTATATCCGCATCAACCGAATTGCCTGTCGTGTCTGCTTCAGGTGTTCTAAACCTTATGCTTGGCTTTTCTAATGATAACAAGCTAACCAATTTTGGGTTTAGATCTGTCTTTGGTGGAGGTACTTCTACAACTTCACTGGTGTAGGCTTCGTATTCTCCATCCTTGCTGAATAGCACTCTGTATTTTCCTGCTGGTACATCCCATCCATATTTACCTTCATCATCTGTGTACTGCGAATTGACTTGGCCGAAGTTTTCAGCAGGCCATCTCTTCCAGGTATTATCCGTATCTAAGAATTGGCATTCTGCTTTTACACCTTTTATTGGCTCATTTGTATGGGCGTCTTTTACTATTCCGCTTGGGTCTATCAGTATCTGAATCTGAACCACTGGCACTGTCTGCCATTGACCGTCAGTCTTATATCTAATATATGCCTTTACGTCTCCTGAGGTTTCATAGTCTATGGCAAAACTGCCGCTAAAAGTGTCTTTGCTTCCTGCCATAGTTACGTTTTGCTTAAAGTCAGAAAGCTTTGCATTATTAATATCCAGTGTCTCATCCAACAAACCAAAGATTATTCTTGGTTTGCTTTCAGTTGTATCCACGTCATTGCTGAATTTTGCATCTATTGTGACTGTATAGCCCTGACTCACAGCTATTGCTGGAATACCTATCTTGGCGTTTGCTTTGACATTCTTGTTCCATCCTGCATTGATGATAGCTTCTGTCAACACCGCTGTGTTATCCTTTATCTCTACAGTCAAAACCTTAGAAGGATCGGATATCTCAGTACCAAGCTTCGCAACGGCGTATAGTATATATTTCCCTTCCATTCCGAGTTCTATATTTGTTGTCCACCATTTTCCTTCTGCAGCTGCTTTTGCTAAAGCTATATCAGAAGCGTCTCCGATTTTTCTGCCATATACTGTGATCTCTGCACCGTCTGCACAATTACCGTATACTGTTATCTTGCCAGGCTTTGCAAAGCTAGGCGCATTGATATCTACTTTTACCACATTTATGAGTGCAGAGCCCATGTTCTCGTCTGCTAAAGTAGGCATTGTGATCTTTGCATCACTTCTGAGGACTAATGCTGTAGTATTTTTGCTTAACTCCCCTTTAAAGCTTATGCTTCCGGATCCACCTCGGGGTAAAGATCCAATATTTACTGTGATTTTATTGTTATCTTCTACGTATGCTACTTCTTTACCATCTTTAGTAACACTGCTTGCAACTAGCTTGATATCAGCAGGAAGTGTAAATTCTGCAATGGCATCCACCGTAGCTATAGTGTTATTGTTTTTATAGTCCAATCTAAAGGTTATCACTTTGCCTGGCGCTATGGTTGGATTAAGGGTAAAAAATCTATTGCCATCTCCACCAAAATATGCGGACTTGTAATCCTGATGATATAGTATCAAATTTTGTCCGCTTGTCACTGTTGGTGCTTTGACTATTATTCTACTCTTTGAGGCGTATAACAATCCCCACTTATAGGCAGACAACTCATAATCATTGGCGTCTTTCAGCCCTTTGATCACAAAGCTTCCATCTGCACTGGTGGTGGCACTTACACAAGTATTCGTTGAGGGGCTGTAGGCTGTCACTCTTATAGCCTTTTCATCACCTCTTGGTGTTGTTGTTATGATACCTGACATGGTGCCACCTGCAAGCATCTCTATGTTGTAGTCCGTTTTGTCTGTACCATCAACAAGGGTAACGATCTTTTGATCTGTAGTTCTTGTATCAACATAAAACATACTACTTCCATTCACTTCAATTTTATAAGTCCCAGCAGGGAATCTTTTCATCTCATAATGCCCATTTGCATCGGTCATTGTTGAGGTATAGTAGTTTTGTCCTGATGCCCATATTTGTATACCACTTAAAGGATTTTTGGCTTCAGTGCTATCTGTGATGATACCTGAGAGTTTTATTCCTAGTGGTATATTTATGTTTAGTGTATTTGGGCTTTCGTTAAGTGTTAGGCTTGGTATTGTACCATATAGGTTATCATTGCCGTTCCACTTATAATAATATAGCTCGTAATTGTTTCCAGGTTTAAGATTGTTTATGGTGTAGCTTCCATCTGCTGCTGTTGTTGCTTGGCCCCAGCTCCCATTGGAATAGTTATAAACTTGAACATAAAGGTCTTTTATTGCTGTAGCTCCTTCTTTTGCTATACCGCTTATGGAAGTTACTATTGGTTTGGTCAGAGTTATGGTCTGCATATCTTTTATGGAATCGGCTATTAACTCCACTTGCGTTATGGTTTTATCATCCATTCCAAGATAATTTTTTGTATATAATGCATAGCTTCCTGCGGTTAGTCCTTCTATCCAAAACTTACCCTCATTGTCTGTATACGCTGAACCGAAGCTACTATTATTTGAAACATATACCTCTACTCCACTAAGTGGTAGGTTGCCTGAGTCCTTGACTATACCCTTAACTGTAGCTCCACGAAGCAGTGTAAAGTCATTACCTGTAGATATCCCTCCGTTTAAGCTGATGTTATTAATCTGTTTTTCACCAAATCCATTTATTCCGCCAGTGATTACCGTGTAATCGATACCCTCAGCAAGGGCTGTAAAGTTATAGGATCCATTTACATCTGTTTTCGTTGTTTTTACTACGACTCCTGATTTTTTGAGACTAACTGTCATGGCTTCAAGAGGCTTCTGATTATATGTTACTTTACCGTTGATGCTTCCTAGGTTTATTATGTAGTTGTACTCGCTTATTGCACTGTATGTTTTGCCTTTGTAACCTGTTGATTTTAGGTTTGTATTTTTATTGATAAGTATTTTACCGTTATATATTTTTCTTGCGGTGCTATCTATTCTTGGATCTGAGCTATCTAAGGTGTAATATATTATTGTTTCTTTATTTGGTGTTACTAGCCCTACATATTGGCTATCGGAATATTGTCCCGATGGTAAAGTTGCCTCTGGACTTTTGAGGACTTCGTATTCATATGCTACTATTGCACTTTTTACTGCAAATTGTGAAGCTTGAGTTTTTAGTATCACGCGCTCACCAAGTGCTACATCAAGTGGTGTTCCTACCACATATGCAGTAATTGGCTCTTCTAGATTCGCTAGCACTGCTTCGTGACTCTTGATCATTGATATAAAGAGTTGACCGCTTCCTGTGATGGTGACTGACTGCGGCGTGTTGAATACTCCTCCTAATGGTGTCACGTTTGGTGCAGGGACTTGGGGTTGTGCTATGGTTACTATGCCGTTTTTTACTGTGGCATTTATTGTGGCTGCATCTGAATTTACTAACTTCAGATTTCTGATTTCAAGACTTGTACTTGGAGCAGCCTTTAATCTGAATTTTATTTTGCATAGTGTCGTATCACTGTTTACTGCACTACTAAGGGCAAATAGCTTTATGATACCTTGTCCTTCAAAATAATTTGATGTTAGAATACTGAGCATGCTGCTTTTTGTAACATCCAGCATTTTTTTCGAAGGATCGTTTGTGTCAGGGATAAGTATAGGCTCAATTTTTGAGCTATCATATTTTATATCCATCTGAAAGCCTGTAACGCCTGACGGATTTGTTACGATTATTTCTGCATTTACTATATCTCCAACATTGCCAGTGATATCCTTTATCTCCACTGTAGTATTAGCAGTATCTGCTGCGAAAGTTTGTGTAGGCAAGGAAGTCGCAACTATTAAAAATATTAATATAAATATTAGACTACGTCTCATTTTTTCCCTCCTATATATCTATTCAATGTTTATTTCATTCATAGGCACTCTGGATATATGTATATCCAGAGTGCTTCAGAATACTGCTACTCTACAGGGAACTTGGTTATTTTTCTAGATATTCTATTCATCATATACATGGCGTCTTGAATATCTATAGATTGATCTCCGTTTACATCTGCTGCTATTCTTTGATTGCTATCTAGCTGATTGATTCCAACTATGCTTCTAGCAATATATATTACGTCTGCCATATTGAGGCTACCATCTCTTGTCAGATCACCGTATTTAAGATTTGATTCAATTTTGCCGCCATTCACGATTGCTTCAATCTCATTACTATCCTTGTCAAAAATCAATACATTATCAAGTTCAAATATGTTTATATATGAAAGTGTGCCTTGTTCTCCCAAAATTTTAAATTTGATGCTAAATAAATCTTGAGAGTTTTGATCTATTACATTTGTACCGCTCAGATCACCACATGTAATGATGATGCTTCCATCTTCTTTATTATCCATGTTTATTACAGGAAACCAGCCCTCTATCAGACATTGTATATCTTCTTGAGACTCAATCTGAACCACAGAAGGATTGTATTCAAGTACAAACTGCATTCCAGCTACGCCTTCGAGCTCTTGTCCACTGACCTTTACCTCTACTTTGTTGCCTGTTGCACCTATGGCATTGCTAATGCTTATTGATGCTCTGTTATCTGCTAGGTACATATTTTCATAGCCTGGCACTTGGAAGTTTTCAGTGCCCGTTGTTACATAGACACCGTATCTGCCATATATGTCATCATTCAACAATGGTTTAGGTATCAAAATCTCTAGTTTCCCCTCTGCTGCCAGGATTGTTGGCATCGGTGCTGGTAGCTCCTGCCCATTTTTATTTATATGAGCCATATACGTCGTCATTGGGGAATTATCTAGGTTGATGCCTGATAAAAGTATTTTCACATTGATAGCATCATAGTTTATCTCTGAACCTGTGATAGCCGGCTCGCTGTTTGAATTTATGAAAATCTTTTCTCCACCAGGTATCGGCTGACCATTATATAGAATATCCATTACAAAGTCTTGGTTAGTCGTTGGTGTAGTATAATCAAACTCTGCCGACAACTCTCCATGCTTATAGTTGAAGTCATATATTACCCGCTGAACAAGTCCTATGCTTCTGGCAACTTCAACATCCGTTGCCAAGTAGCGTTTGTAATTTCTTTCATATAGTACAAATTCTACTTTACTTAAATCCAAACCGTCAAGATTAAAGCCTTCAGCTGAAATACGGGGCATTTTCTCTCCTGCTGCAATAGTGAAAGGTCTTAGCCAGCCTTTTAAATGCGTCAATGCAGTTGCCTTTATAGGCTCTACTCTATAGGAGGATGTGTTGCTCCAGTCTGGATGATTTACCTTGATTTCATAGTTGCCTTCTTCCATACCGTTATTACCTGTTGCATGGAATTCTATGTCTATCCAGTTTCCTTTTGCATCAGCATTCATATTTAATCTTCTACTGCCTACTGTTGTGACTGCTTTGACTTCTTTTGTAGCTGCATCTATGAGCTCTGCGTTTACAAATTGCATTGCTCCGTCATAGCTGATTAGATTGTCAAGTCCCGAACCTCCAACATTTACCCAGAACTGCGTTATTCCTGCTGGTATTGCTTTTGTATTAAGTTTTGTAACTATTGCTTTGTCTTCAAAGCTTTTAAAAGTTATTATTGGGGCTACATCTTCTCCCCAACCATAGCCGCCTTGTTTGAACAACACACCATGCAATGCATATTTGCCTGGTTGAACGCCTGTAAAGATTGCTGTGGCTATTTCTGTTGTTTCATCAAAGGTTAGCACTGCATGATACATTGCATTAGTTCCGTTATTACCTTCAAGTACCACAACGGATCTGACATAATCAAATTCTTTCATATATGATGTTTGCAGTTTTACTTCAAGCATCGAACCGTCTTTGCTTTCTACTGTTTCTGTTATTACTTTGCCATCTAAATCCCCTAAAAACTCAAAGTATGGCCCCGGCACTCTGATTTCCCACTCTGTGTTCCACCAGAAATCTCCTTTTGTCACTTCCACCTGGTAGTTTCCTTCTAATAATGACTCGTCTAAATCTAAGGTAGTGCTTATTTTATTATCATCTTGCGCTGTCTGATATTTCGTATACAAGGTCTCCCATTCTTTATTGTCTTCGTTGAATTTTTTTAGTTCTATTTTATATTCTCCATCCAAATTCCAACCATCGAAGGTCACATTGTATTGATTTTTCGGTGCGTTGGTATTTGATGTAAAGTTGTAAACTTGTTGATACTCTATTACATCTAAAGAGAAAATACCGCCGGGTATCGGTTCGACAGTTCCTGTTGGAAGTTGATAACCTATCATTAACATTAGCTTAGTTGGATTTTCAGGAAGCTTGCTTGTTGCATTGTTGAAATTTGCACTGATTGTTGTATATCCGTGCTCATCTTTATCCCAATTTGCTAATGCTGTTGTTTCAAAGGTTACATCTGGATCCGCACTTCTCAATTGGAATACAACTGTTCTTGTATTATTGAGCAGATCTAAATTAGCCCCATGTACTGAAAGCGTATAGTTATTTTCGTTTACTCCTATTTGATTTGTGTTAAGCCAATCATCTACGAATGGCTGATTAGATACTCTTACCAATGGTGCTCTGTATGACTTGGTTTCATCCCAGCCTGTCGCATTGATAAAGCTTAGTGTATACAACCCATCATTCAGACCTGATTTTAAGTATGTCTTAAAGTATAAGTCTAAAACATCGTCGCCATCTTCATTATAGCTGTTAAAATTCTGTTCATCTGTGGGCATCGTTGTTGCTACTTCATTTCCCTGTAAATCTTTTAGCACTGCATTTACATATGAATTCTCTTCCCCATAGTTTTGAATTAGTTGTTTAAGGTTATAGCCCCTTATTCCCACCCATATATATTCTTCTCCGGTAGGTCTTGTATTTGGCCATTGTTCATTCACTACTGATATATTATTGTAGCTTTCTACTATTATTGAATTTACTCCTTGCCATATATCATTGCCGTCGCACTTTAATCTTGCAACCACTTGATATATCCCAGGTTTAATTCCTATAAAGTTTGCAGTAAACTGATCATTTATCCCAGGAATTATTGAAAGTGCTGCAGGAATGGAACCATTAAAGCCTTCTCTTCCTTCAAGCCATACTTCCGACTCAGCTAGATTAACGCTATCTGTATTGAATGTTTGTAAGTTTACAGTGAAATCTACTCCAAGGCTATCAGATAGCTCGTTATATGTTTTATCTGGCGGTATGTTTGTAAATCTTATGTATCTCTCAGGTTCTTCTATACGCCAATTATCGCTCCAGCCTCCCGTTTCTTCACTGTCTACGTTTACATGATATTCACCTGGCAATAGCTTTTCTGTAAAGGTTAAATTAAATATAAGCTCTTTATCGTTGATTGGCCTTTTGTTTGCTATTGTTTTAATCGTCTCCAATTCACCGGTACTCTCGTTATATCTGCTTAGATTCAATGTATAAAGACTTTTAAGATTCCAGCCTTTATAGGTAATTGTGTAAGTGGTATTTGGCAAGTTTGAACTGGCAATAAAGTTTCCATGTAATGTCTCATAGTCGATGAGCGAGAGTTCTTTTGCTCCTCCAAGAAGAGGTATCACTGGGTCATCACCATTTTTATAACCGATGTTCAGTGTCATATATGGCCCTGGTTCTAATGGCAATACTTTTATGAAGTCTGCTGCTATGGCAACATCATTATTACCCTCAGAAAGAATGATAGCATCTGCTAACTCATGGCGATTACCATCTGCGTCTAAAAGCTCGAATGCTAAAGTTTTACCTGCCTCTAGCTGATCTAGGTTGGATCCATCTACCTGCAGTCTATAATTTGAAGCTCCAGCTCCAAGATCCCAGGTGTTTATCGAATCGCTAATAAATGGCTCGGCAGTAACTACTAAGCCTTTGCCTGGCTGCAATCTTAAGGATATATTTGAATCTGACCAATTATCATTATTGAATACTAATCTATATTCTCCAGGTTGCAACCCATTTTCTTCATCTACGGCTCCTAGTGTGATATGCATTCCTTTTCCTGAATGCCATAGGTTATAATATGCGGCCTTTCCCGTAGGAGCTGTTTTTGCCACAATGTTATTACCACCATCCTTCAGTACTGCATCTACCCATCCATCTTTCACTAACTTATCAAGATTGTATCCTCTAATATCCAATCCATAGTAACTATAGCCTTCCGCACGGTTTGTCTGTGGATATCTATAGACCACTGCCTTACTTTGATAGCTGTCTACTTCTATGAGATCTCTATTATTACACCAAATTGTTTTTCCATCTGTATATCTAATCCAAGTACTGCTTATTTGGTAGGTGCCTGCTTGAACTCCTGCAAAGCTTGCAATCAATATTGATTCATCAGTTGCATCTTGCTTAAGAGTAAATGCTTTATAGGACCCGCTTGTGTCATATCTTCCATTAAGCCTAAAACTATAAGAATTAGGATTATTTAAATCAACTTTTGTCAGATCTCCATTCTCAAGCTTAAACTTTATATCAAAATTTGCACCATATGATGTTCCATTAAGTGATTCTTGTGGATTTTGTGGAAATTCATGTACTACTAACTTTGTGATTATGTTCTTTAATATTGCTAAGTCCTTACCTGATACATTAGAATCTATAACATCTATTACATCTGCATCATCATATATATCAGTTGTTCCAACTGCACTATAGTAGCCCCGCCAAATATAATTGTTTTCAGAGTTTCCATAGTTTATGCTGTATCTTATTCTATACGAAACATCAGGCAACACATCTATTGTATAGTTGACTGTAGTTCCATTTGCAGGAATAAATACATCCGTATAGTAATTTTGTCCTCCACCTTCTGGTGTTGCATAAGCTTGCAATTTCATACCACCAATTGGAGCGAAGTTACCTTCTGGCAGAGAAATTGTTCCACTTATCGTTTTTTCTCTTCTTATTACTAGGTCTTTGTCAAGCGTCAATGCATCACTTCCTACATCTACAAGCCTTACATCCGGACTTGCATATGTGGTAGTAGTAATGTTCCCTAGGTATCCTGTTTTTGCATATGGTGTTGCACCTTCATTTTCTTTAATACTATATCTTATTTTGTATTGCTGATTTGGCTGAACGATCAATGTAAAATCTTTGTAGTTTTGACCTTCTGGTATATATACAGAATATCCGTTGCTGTACATACTCGAAGTTCCACAATGTGGCGATACGTTGATTTCCAAGCCATTTACTGGAGCTAACTCTCCGTTTTCTATAACTATTCTTCCTTTTAGCTCTACACCTTGTATAAGTTGAAAATCGATATCTGAAATATCAGTAGAAGCATTTATTGGGGTTATATCGTTATAGTTTGCTGTAGTTCCTCCTGCGCTATAAAAGCCTGTCTTTACATAATTATTCTCAGTTTGATTGTTCACCGTTTGGCTTTTATAATAGCTATACCAGAGCTGATAGTTATAATTTGGATTTCCTTCATCTGGATAATCAGGCGTCGGCTTAACCACTAAATAGTAGGGTGCAGAGTTTTTGCCTGATGGTATTTCTGCTCGTGTTTCGTAATAGTTATCGTATTCAGACATCTCCGCATTAATGTTTACAGATATCATCCCAGAAGAATTTATGCCTTCTGGCAATGAGACAATACCTTTGATTACACTGCCTGTCTCAATATTTATGTCGATGCCATCTACACTATCTCCTGATACATTTATATAATCTGCGTAATCATAGTTTACGGTGCCAGAGTTAGAATAGTATCCTTGTTGGATATATCTCAAATTTTCGTTTGAATAGTTTATTTTATATCCTACTATGTAATCAACATTCGGTCTTACATTCAGCGTATAATCAATTGAAGTACTGCCTAGCGCTACAGGTACATATGTATATTGAGGATACCCATCTTCCTCTGCTGTTATCTGCATATCAAATGCTACAGGTGACGGCTCTGCTAACGTTATAGTACCCTTAATTTGAGAAGCTACGGGTATAGTCATATCATTTAGGGATATATTACTTTCTGCAACTGGTATTGTTTCGGCTTCATTTATTCCTACTAATCCAGTAGTACTGTAATAGCCATTCTTGACTAAATTAGTGCCCTCACCATATATGTTGTAGCCGATTATATAATCTCCATTTTTGGGTAATGTCATTGAATAGCTCCCGTTTGTTTGATAAGAGATAAAGGATACATAGCTATTGCCTAGATATTGATGTTTATCTCCCACTAGCTGCATTGCATTTATATTCATACTCAAATTCATGCTTTGGGCCTGTCCCAATTTTATTGTGCCGTTTATAGTTATGCCTTCCATTACTATCAAATTTATATCGGTGGTATCGCCATCTATCAATAGATTCGGTTCTTGATATGCTGGGCTTATCCCATCATCAGTATAATATCCATATCGAATGATACCAGGTATCTCTTGGTCTACATTGTATTGTAAGCTATAACGCTGTCCTGGTTTAACTCTTACTGAATAGGTTTTTTCATATTCGTTTTGAGCAAAGTTTAAATATGTATGGTAATATAGGCCGTTGTTATTACTTATATTTACGCTCATACTAAGACCTTCTACTGGCATTGTTATTCCCTGTGACAAAGTGACTTTACCTGATATTACAGCGCCTTTTACCAAAGTCATATCAATACTTCCTTCGCCTGTAGGTGGTACTTGTACCCTATCTGCTTCTGATTGTTCGTATACTGTGCCATCTTCACTATAATAACCCTTTGTGTAACAATCAGCCTCAGTATTATCTATAGTAAAGTAAACGTAATAGCTACCAGATGGTATATTCGCTAAGGTGTATGGAATTGCTGTTTCCGCATCGTTTATTATCATATGTGTAGATGCAATTAAATCCCAACTCTGCTCTTTATATGCAATAACTGTAACGCCCATGCCGCCAACTGGTATCGTTATGTTAGATGGTATTGTGATTGTGCCATTGATGCCTGAAATTTCTAATAGTTCAAGGTTTATGCCAGAGGTGTCCTGATTCACTAATATATTTTGACTTTGATTGTTCAGTGATGTCCCATTGGGAGAATAATATCCGTTTTTACTGACTCCTTGTATATCTGTTTTCAATTCATAAGCAACAGAGTACGATTGGTCTGGCAATACTCTTAGTGAATAGCTAACTTCACGCTTACTTTCTGTAAAGTTTAGCGTAATAGAGTTATCAAACCACGTATAACCACTTATATTTAAACCCAATGAAAGTCCCGTCGCTGGCATTGTAATTCCATCGGGGATAGTGACTTTGCCTGATAGAAGTGCACCTTCTGGTATTAAGATATTTTTAGAAACGCCTGCTGCCTCAGCATAAAATGGGTATATATCCGCATAGTTCGTTATGCTGTCAGTCCAGCGATCCAAATAACCGCTTTCTATACATTCTATATTCGAGTCCGTGGCAAATTCATAATGAATTCTATAGTAGTAGTAATTCTCTACTCTCAATGTATAGTTCGCTGTGTGATCTCCTGTAGCTGATGGAAAAATAGTAACCTGCTTATAAAACTCTTTGTCATTGTATGCAGCGGCATACAAATCCATCTTTACGCCTTCTACAGGGATTGCTACGCTCTGGGGTATAGTGATCATCCCTGATATCGTTGTACCTTTTAATAGGTAGAGATAAACATTATTTACACCAGCAGCTGTCACAGATATAGAGTTCGCCTGCTCAAAAGTGCTTACCGTAGTGGACCCATCAAAATAGCCCTTATCGAAGCCATCAATACCTTCAGTTTCTATAGTGTAGCTAACATAATAATCGCCTTCTGGTATTTCTGTAAGCGTAAATGGTACTAATAAAGTCTGATCTCTTGTAATATTTATCGTTGTAGATGATGTTGGACTAGCCTCACTATCCGTAAAAGCCTTTACGTTTATATCTATACCAGCATCTGGGATTAGCATATCAGATGGTACTTGTATATACCCTGATATAGTACCTACTGTTTGATCCTCGCCTTGAAGCAACATTATAGGTTCATTGCTTTGAATATCCTGAGGTTGCTCTGGAGCTTCTATTTGTTCTTGCTGTTGATTCTGTTCTTCAGGAGTAGGTACTATTATTATAGGGTCAATTATAACTTCCGGGTTTCTTGGTATTTCAGAGTTGTTTTCCTCTTGTACTATTTCATCTTCTGATGTGCTCTCATCCGGGGTATTGACTTGTGGTATGCTTTCGCTTTGTATACCTAGCTGCTCATTTTGCTGCTCAGGAGCTAGTACTTCTAGTCCTGCAGTAATTGTATAGATTTCGTTTTCACCATAATTAATCAAGATATCATAATCGCCAGGATTTAAATCATTTGGCGGAATGAAGTGAATTTCTTGTTTCTCTGCATCAAAATACGAATTTGATGCTTGCTGGTTGCCTACAGTAATACGAATTTCTTTTGGAAATCCTTTCGCCCCAGTTAAAACACATTCTGTTTCTTGTCCGGCCGTAATACTGCACTTGGAATTTTCTACAGAGGTCTCAGCCCATATAGTGATTGGCATGATAGTTAGAAGCATGCAGGCAATCATCAGCCAAGCTATGGGCCTAATCAACTTCTTTTTCATCGTCTTCATTTAGTCCCCTCCCTTTTATTTACATCTCATTCTTTTTATCAAATGCATTCATAATTATGGTAACTGCCTCGGCCCTGGTTGCTTTTTCTTTTGGATTAAACATGTTATCTGGCCGCCCTTCTACTATTTTCAGATTAGATGCAAACACCACTGCATCCTTAGCCCAAGAAGAAATCTCACTCATATCCTTATAAATAACATTATCTTTTATTTCCTTCAAATCAAATAATTTTGAAACTATTGCTACCATTTGCTCTCTTGTAATCTGATCATTTGGGCCAAAGATGAAAGCATCATAACCTTGAATCAATCCACAGTTGTATGCTATAGATATGTATTCACTAGCCCAGTGATTTTGTGTATCCTTAAAAGTCTTTATTTTATCGCTGCTTAGATTAAATGCCTTTACTAAAATTTTTACGAACTCTGATCTAGTTATATTGTTTTTAGGCTTGAATGTGCCATCTACATAACCATCAACTGCACCTAACTCAATAAGCCTTCGTATCCTTGCCTCAGCCCAATGCCCCTTTATATCAGATAGCTGTTTACTTACTTTACTGATTTTCACTTCCTCGTTAACTTTAACTTCAGTAGGAAGGGTTATAGGTTTTGCGTTGTTTATTATACTTCCTGTATTTTTACCTATACTGTTATTAAATGCTGTAGCTGCTTTGTTCAATGCTACAAGTGCAGCATCTAATTCTGACTGTATAACATTGCTCTTATTCAAAGTATCCTGCGCCTTTTTTATTGCCTCTTCAAATATATCAAAAGTAGATTGAGGACTTTTAGAAGTTACCGCTTTTGCATTTTCCAGCTTAATTAGAGAATCAGTAACATAGTTTATTAATTCTTGCTTATCTGTGGTTATTGCATTATTACTACCACTACCACTACCACTCCCCGAACCGTTGCCGGAAGAGCCTGTCCCATTGCCATTTGAAGGAATGTCACCACTACCCTGATTTTCACCTTCTCCTGAGGATTGACTTAATACACTATTCATAACAGCATCCCTAAGAGGCAGCATATTCGGATGCAAATCACCAATCTCCAGTGTATACAAAATTTCTTCTGCATAGCTAGCGATCATTGCCCTGTACGCACTTTTATGTGCAGTTTTTGTTATTACACTTTTTAGTGAATCGTACATAATTTTATCGAAATTATCCTCTGTTATTGTGCCCTTTGCATCTACATCAGCATCTAAGTCCGTCATAAACTTCTCTACCTGAGTTTCTGTAGCTCCACCATTTTTAAGTCTTTGTACAAATTCGCTGTCTTTAAGCTGTTGATAACTTGAATTAAGGTCTTGTGCACTTACACTGCCTGTATTTATTATTAAGGATATTAGAAATATAAAGATTAATATTTTGCTTATAGGTTTGATATATTTATGCATAGATTATATCCCTTCTAAACATTATTGATTTTGAAGTCACACTCCCTTAAAAGAGTATGACTTCAAGATTTATTCTGTTACCGTAACGTTAAACTTGAATATCCAATCGTTTGCTGCATCTGTATTTGTATATCTGTACATAATAAGGGTAGTTGTACCTGGTTTTTTTGCCTCGAACGCTCCTGCATCCTCGTTTAAGTCAAATACATCTGAATCTGTGCTATACCAATCAACCATAGTGGTACCTTCTCCATTTTCCCCATTTGAGCCTAGTATAGACATTTGGTATTCTGTTAAAGTATCTCCTACTTTAAACTCAGTCCCTCCAAAAGTTAGCATTTCGGTGTTTGCTCTTATAAAGGCTTTACCTAACGCTAAGTCTACTTCTCTTCCTGGGTCTACTATTGTAGCTAATTCCTGCTGTTTGTCGATTAGTTGCCCCATTGTCCAATCAAGTGCTGTCAATTTGCCATCTAATATACTGAATTCTATTGTATTATTAAAGGAAGTTTTAGTGAATTCTATCATTTTGTTTACGAGTTCGGAATCGATTGCGCCAACAAGACTTAGCAGTGCACCATTATTATCTATTGCTACACCTCTTAGTTCATCCTTGGCTTGAGCAAGTAATTCATATAGATCACTCACGTCAACATCACTATTATTTATATCTTCTGCAAATAATTTTATAAAGGTTTCACCATAACTGTCTCTAAAGTTTCCCATAGCCTCTATGAGTTCATCCTTGTCGGTGTAGTAATATAACTCTGAAAAACCTTTCATGAAGTCAATGACTGCTTGTTTTGCGGATACATCGTCACCACCAAACTTTGTTATTACTTCAGGTGTCAATAGGTCATTTACAATGTCATCCCATTCAACATTATCGTAGTCCATGCCTTGCAAAGCTATTTTCGCTGCAGCAAAGGCTTGCTTATCGTTATCTCCTACATTGACTTCTAATCCGTTGATTTCCAGTTCTCCTATGTAGGGGTATAGAGCACATATCTCGTCAGCCGCTTTTTCAATGGAGCTTTGGGAGCCTTTATTATCTGATAGCTTCGATTTCGCTCCATTTATGCACTCTCCTGCAGAGTTAGATGTAAATACTGCGACATATACTGCATCTTGAGGAATAGAAGTATCATTATCTACAGTTATTGAAGTAGTTCCAACTGATACTTCCCCTATAGAAGATTCTATCCTTTCATTGGCAGCATTCAGAAAATATGCTATATAGCTATCTATTTCAGTTGTATCTGTTGGTTCAGTGATTGTGATAATGCCACTTACTTCACCTTCTGTGGTGTCTTTGTCGGAGAAGGTTATACGTTGAGCTGTTTGAGTTGGGATTGAGACGCACAGAATAACATTTCCTAAAGAATTCACTTTGTACTTTACCTGATCCTTTATGATGTTTCTATCTGCATATCCTTGTATAAAAACATCTTTGTACGACGTATCAAGTCCAAATATCCACGTGTATATAGTCTCTGCTCCTTTTGTAAACTCATCGTTCATGACTTCAGATGCTCTTATTGGGTCATTAAAAAATAATTCATAGTCAATAGCTGCATCTCCTACTACTACTGTGTTTTCAAAAAAATCAAATTCATCTTCTGCACTTACTTTTAAACTTCCACTGCAAAAACTAGCAAAAACAATTAGCATCATTACTAGTAACCTATAGCTATGCAATTTACTTTTCTTCAATTTATCCCCCCTATTCTCTAATCTTTATTGTATAGCTATGCCAGATATTAATTGGCATAGCTATACATACGTTTACTATGGGTTCTCTACCTCTGCTATAACCTGACTTTTCAATGGTAACGCACCTACAGGTAATGGACCAATATTTGCTTTTGCTACAACTATCCCTGAAGCATCATATATAAAAATATAATAATCTGTAGCTCCTGCTACCGGGCTATCAAGTGTGTTACTTGCAGTAGATGATATTAGTCTTTTTAGGGGATTTTGCCCAATGCTAAACTGAGTAGCCCCATCTAAATTACTAATTGAAGTAACCTTTATTCTTATTGTATATTGAGGTATTACAACAGTTTGAAAATCATAAGTAATAGTTCCTATTTCCTTAATTACTTTTACTGTAAATATCTTTGTAGCTGTTGCATCACCTTTTGTTAAGGTTGCTGTTAGCGTTACCGTTGCATTTCGTGCTGTAAATGATGGTCTTACTACTGTTCCATTAGTTGATATTGCTGCGTTATTTGATGACCATGCTATTGTGACTCCATCTACTTCTGTATCTAATATAATATTACTCATTACTGCATCTTCAGTTTCCGTACCTGTATATCCTATTGTTAACGCTGCTTCTATTGCCTTTACGTCCAATAGGTCTTGCACTGCTGTATCTAGTGCCGTTTGTACTGCTGCTTTATCAGCATATGGTTTCCCTGCCATTATTTCATTTGCTATGATGCTTTCATCTTCATCAGAT
>MCHG01000107.1_pt1 | contig 49706 bp, 42 predicted proteins | sample 787351 | NCBI WGS metagenome assembly MCHG01 (sample SAMN05430296, study PRJNA330682) | permafrost metagenome | biome: Cold desert; feature: permafrost; material: soil; isolation source: enrichment culture inoculated with soil incubated with H2/CO2 at 20 degrees... ... | reverse complement strand
TACAGAAATTACAGCTTCAGGACCAGCTTCATAGATAACAAAAATCTCTTCACGTGTAAGCATAATAACGAAACAAATAGGATTCAATTTATATGCAATTTTTCCTCGAAACGAGAAAAAATTGTAGCCTTTGAAAGGCTATCTGAATAGTTACACAATTTTTTGTATAATTAATTTAAATAACGAAGTGGGATAATTGTATATTGCAACCAGGAGTGAACAGATCGGAAAGAGTGACTAAACGAAGGGGTAATGAATAAATAAGTAAAAGAGTCGCCCGGAAGTCATAGATCCTGTTCTCATAGTCATGTTCCAGATTAATATGCTTGGGGGAGCATATTTTCGAAGCGACTGTATCGGGGGCTACAGTAAAAGGAACATGGCACTTCCGGGCTTTTTCTAATTCTTCTTTTACTGTGCTTTTTTACTGTGCTTTTTTACTGTGCTTTTTCACTATGCTTTTTTACTGTGCTTTTTTACTATACTTCTACTACTGTACTTTCTACTTTTTTTGTTAATTATCTGAATTTGATTGGAAATGTAATCTCTTTTTCCCCATTTTGAGAATCGGAGATGCCGAACTGCCAGTGAGCAAGAACATTCTTATCAAGAATGGCGTAACTGATGAACTCGAAGGAACAGTTGTCTACGCTCCCGTGACTGGGAAGGTCTATATTCCCGCTGAAGTGATTTCACTGGTTAATGGGGCAAAATTTAATGGAATAAAAAAAGCAGCAGAAGCTGCCTGATAAATGTAAGCTAATTAAAAGGGGTTATTTCCCTTTTCTTCTTTCTTTTTTGTTTGTAAGTCTAGTAAAACACAATTTTCGAAAATCCCTGAGGCAGCTCTTCTCCCAGGAATTTTTCAACCTCTTCTTTCAGTTTTTCGAGAGCTTTTTCGACAGTCTCTGCTTTACAAATTACATCAGCTTCCGGGCAGATTGAAACATAAGAATTCCCTTCCTTAAGGATAGTTGCTGAGAAAGGAAACCATATTGTCATGCTCTAAATGTATCTATCAGTGTATGTTTAAGGATTTCGTACTCTTCGTATCTTGAAAGCTGCTTTTTCTGTAGAATACTTCCACAAGCGCAGGAATTTTATACTTACGTATATATCACATTCTAAATTTATATTTTTTAAGTCAGTGGGTTCTATGGCAACAGGGTCTATGCTATTCTCTATTGTATCTTTACCTGACCCTTCAGTGCTTATCCTTCTGGGCGTCTTTGTACTTACCGCTCTCAGGCAGGTTGGGTCTTTAAGACTGCAGATCTGGCAGGTCATGACAATTGGAGCTCTGTTAGTGCTGGTACTAGGAGAGATTTCTCCTGAAAAAGCAGTTGGGGCAATTAATATTGATGTGCTCATCTTTCTCTTCGGGGCCTTTTGTGTAGGAGAGGCTTTGAACAGGAGCGGATATCTGGGCTGTCTCGGGAGCAGGATAGTTTCCAGGGCAAGGAATACGGATCAACTTGTCTTGCTTGTGCTCTTCTCTACAGGGCTTCTTTCTGCAATCCTTATGAATGACACCCTGGCTATTATGGGAACGCCGCTTGTTCTGCAGTTTTCCCGGAAGTATGGCATCTCTCCCAAGCTTATGCTCTTTGCCCTGGCTTTCGGAGTAACTACAGGAAGTGTTATGAGCCCTATCGGAAACCCGCAGAACCTTCTCATAGCAATTGATGGAAATCTTGATGCCCCTTTTGTAACTTTTTTTCGTTGGCTTGCCCTGCCAACACTTATATGCCTTATTATTGCTTATGCCGCGCTTAAACTTTTTTTCCGAAGGGAATTCGGGAAATCGATACAGATCCATTCTGAAGAAGTTATTACCGATCCTGAGCTCGCCAGGGTTTCAAAAATGGCTCTTCTCCTTATGCTGACTCTTATAGCCTGTAAGATTTTTCTGGTGGAGTTCTTGCCTGCCTGGAACTTTAATCTGAGCTGGATTGCTCTTCTCTCTGCATCGCCTGTGCTGCTCAGCAGAAAGCGCTTTGAAGTCTTGAAAAATATTGACTGGACAACTCTCATCTTCTTCGTTTCAATGTTCGTGCTGATGGAAAGCGTATGGATTTCCGGAACATGTCAGGGACTGCTTGGCAAACTGTCTCCGCAGTTAGGCTCTGTGCCAATGATCCTTACCCTCAGTATTGGACTGAGTCAGCTTATTTCAAATGTTCCCTTTGTTGCGCTCTATCTGCCTGCAATGGGTAGTGTTGTTTCTCAAAGACAACTGATGGCGCTTGCTGCGGGAAGTACAATTGCGGGTAATTTGCTCATTCTGGGAGCTGCTAGCAATGTTATAATTATCCAAAATGCTGAAAAAGAAGGAGAAACACTCTCATTTGCAGAATTCTCCAGAATTGGGGCTTTAATTACCTTTTTAGACGTTATTATTTATTTTATCTTTATTTAGACCTTAAAAGCAATAAATTCTCCCTGAATAAAAATAAGACCCCATTTTTGGCTTAAAACAGGCTTAAAAACGCTATTAATTCTTCTATATATCTGCCTTCTTTCTTCAAGGTATATATAAAGGGCCACAACCCTCCAATAAACTTGATATACTCTAAGCACATAAACTTTTTTCTGGAAGATATAAGATCATGACCCAGAATAATACAGATGCAAATACCAGGCGTAAACGCGCTAAATGTACCGTACAGGGCAAAACTCTCGGACCTGTTGAGGATCTTGAAGTTCATGTCCGGTCCGACTGGTGGCAGACTCTTTTTAACTCCCTTTATCTTAAGACCGATGCCGATCTTCTGGATGATATGGAGATTACTAGGAAAGAGGTCGATCTCATTGTCTCCATCTTGGGGCTAGCTCCTGAAGAAAAAGTCCTTGATCTTTGTTGCGGACAGGGCAGGCATGTACTTGAGCTGGCAAGAAGGGGGTTCTCAAATGTCGAGGGGTATGATAGGTCACAGTACCTAATAAGAAAAGCTAGAACAAGAGCTCAGAAGGAAAACCTGCAGGTCAGGTTCAGAGAAGGGGATGCAAGAAAGCTGCCCTATCCTTCTGACACTTTTGATGTGGTCACTATACTTGGTAATAGCTTTGGTTATTTTGATTCTACTTTTCATGATAGAAAAGTCCTCGAAGAAATCTTCAGAGTACTGAAGCCAGAAGGTAGGGTTTTTATTGATACTTCAGACGGAGATCATATTAAAAAGAATTTCCAGCCCCGATCATGGGAATGGCTGGACAGAAGGTACTTTGTCTGCAGAGAGAGGGCTCTTTCCGCAGATGGTGACCGGCTAATCTGCAGAGAAGTTATAAGCCGCATCGACAAAGGGATAATTGCAGATCAGTTTTATGCTGAGAGGTTATACAACAAGGAAAGCCTCTTTGAACTGCTTACTGCGTCAGGGTTTAGCAGTCCCACTTTTCACACAACCTTCAGCTCGGTATCCGCAGGCACTCAGGATGCAGGTATGATGGAACAGAGAATCCTGCTTTCTGCTTCTGTTGAGAAAGCCTGGCTTTCTCCTCTTCAGACATCTGAGAGTAAAAAACCCCTGAACATCGCAGTTTTGCTGGGGGATCCGAGAAAAAAAGATGAAGTCAAGCCTGCCTGTGTATTTGATGATGATGATTTCAATACCCTTGAGTTAATGAAAAAAGCTCTTGCAGAGGTTCCTTTCATGAAATTCACTTTCTTTGACAGGCATGAAACCCTGCTTGACGATCTTAAGAAAAAGGCAGGAAAAATTGACCTTGTATTTAACCTATGTGATGAAGGTTTTTGCAATGACCCTACGAAAGAGCTTCATGTTCCGGCTCTGCTTGAACAATTAAATATCCCATATACAGGAGGAGGTCCTCAATGCCTTGCCTTCTGTTATGATAAGTCCATTGTAAGGGGAGTTGCAAGGGAGATGAGAATTCCTGTTGCAAGGGGGACACTTGTCATTGGGGATCCCGATCTTTCAAAACTTCCTCTTCATTTTCCCTTGCTCGTAAAACCTAACTCCGGGGACTCGAGTTTTGGAATCACACAGAAAAGCATTGCCCACAGCCTGGAGGAACTTCTCGAAATTATGGCGGAAACGCGGGAAATAATAGGATCTGATAAGCCTTTCCTGCTGGAAGAGTTCCTTCCGGGAAAAGATATCAGTGTTGGCATCATTGGGAACCCTCCTGCATGTACTGTGTTGCCTATTATTGAAGAGGACTACTCTGCAGTTCCGGAAGATCTCCCAAGAATCTGTGGATATGAGGCTAAGTGGCTTCCGGACTCTCCATACTGGAAAGTCAAATCCGTGCCTGCCGATCTCCCGGAAAAGACCAGAAACGAAATTGTGCAGTCCAGTCTCGCTCTCTTCAGCAGGCTGGGATGTCGGGACTATGCCCGTTTTGACTGGAGGCTTGACGCCAAAGGCAGACCCAGGCTACTTGAAGTAAATCCCAATCCTGGGTGGTGCTGGGATGGGCATCTGGCAAAAATGGCAGCTTATGCCGATATTTCCTATCCCGGAATGCTTGAAGCCATTCTCGAAGCTGCAAAGGAAAGATATGGTCTCGGAGCTGCAGGAAAAATCGAGACTCCTTATGGAATACCAGAAAGTGCTCACAGAAAAAGTCCGGCTGAATTTGCTGTCGAATTTGAGGAGGAAGTTGAGGCTAGTAGCTCTATGGATTCCGAAGATGACAGTGAAAGGAGTGTTTTCTCAGATACTTCCGAAACAGTACAGGCCTTTGAGAGCGTATAATTTCAAAAAAAGTGCGGGATGCGAAAGTTTCTTGTCTTTCCTTTTCGCTTCCCAGGTTTTCTTTACTTCTGAATGATGACTGTAAGGATATCTTCATCCTGCATTCTGTGATCGAGGCCTACTCGCTGCCCAGGATGCTTTGCTGACGTACCCCATACCTGAGCATATCGGAACTTCCTGCGGAAATCTCGGTGCAGGCGGTCACATATCTGGCCTATATTGGTCCCGCTCATAACTATCAGGGGATCTTCCATATCTGCGGGCTCGCCCTGCGGTTTTAAGTAGACCCTGATAAATCCCAGACGGTCGTAAATGGAGTCCTTGAGGGTTTCAATGTTGATACCTTTGTGGGCTGAAATGAAGATTGAGTTTGGGTATATTTTTCTGCATTCTTCAATTAACTGGGGGTAGCCAAGGTCAACCTTGTTAATAACTATAAGGGATCTGACATAACTCCGGTTGTTCAGCACAATATCAATAAGCTGGTCAACTGTGATATTTTCTCTAATAAGTACGCTGGCATTATGAATCTTGTACTCATCCAGTACAGCTTTGATAGTTTCCTCGTCCAGATCAATCTCGATGGTCGAGTTGATCTCTACCCCGCCTCTGTCTTTTTTCTTGATGACCACATCAGGGGGCTCTTCGTCAACCCGGATCCCTGCCTGATTAAGTTCATCCATAAGTACTTCGTAATGCTTGGGCTGGAATACATCAAGCAAAAATATAACCATGTCCGAGTTCCGGATAACTGAAATAACTTCTTTTCCGCGCCCGCGCCCTGAAGACGCACCTTTCACAAGCCCTGGTACGTCTAGGAACTGGATTGTTGCACCTTTGTGCTCAAGCACTCCTGGTACAACTGTAAGGGTGGTAAAATCATATGCTCCCACTTCTGACTTTGCATCTGTGAGTTTGTTCAGAAGCGTGGATTTCCCTACTGATGGAAAACCAACAAGGGTTACAGTTCCGTCTCCCGATTTTCTGACCGAATACCCATCCCCTCCGCTTTTTGCCGAGGCTTTTTTTTCCACATCATCCCGAAGGCGAGCTATCTTGGCTTTCAGCCTGCCTATGTGATGGGAAGTTGCCTTGTTGTACTGGGTCTTTCGTATTTCGTCTTCGACTTCCTGTATTTGCTCCTGTATACTGCTCATCTAGAACCTGCCGACTTCGGGACTGAAGAAATGATTTTCATATTACTTGAAAAAAGAAACCGCATCCAAACGATCTCTGCAAACCTTTTTTGATAAAAAACAGATCCTTTATCTGGATGTTTTATCCTGAATAGTTGAATGCAATATATATACTTATGGAATGATTTTATTTACTGGTCCGGAAATGGTAAGAGTATTCCGGTTTAATTGTATTTCTTACTATGTATAATAATATTTAAAGCTTATTGAGGGATGGTCCTGGCAAATTTAAATGGAAATTACACAGTTGAACTGAGAAATTAGTAACTTGAAACTTTGAGCCGTCTATAAAATAAATCTAGACAGCAATATCTATTGTACTTGATTTTGATGCTCAAGTGAGTAAGTCCTAATAAATAAAAAATTATTCAATGGGGATTATTTCTCCTGTTCTCTCATACACCTGCAGCCCTCTAGGAAGCTTTGAAGCGAATTCTTTGGAGTTCAGGATTTCCAGAAATCTCCTTGCCTCATGAGTGTCCAGTACCTCATTTCTCATCAGAAAATCATACTCTTCTTCTGCAAATTTTATGAACTTCAGGCTGTTCTTCTCGGAACAGTTTCTTATTCCTACTCCTGCGTCGGCCCTTCCTGAGATAACAGCCTCACAGATCGCAACCTCCGATTTCGATCCAGAGGAATAACCAGGTACCGAATCAGTAAATTCCTTTTTGCTAATTCCTTTTTTAGCTGCGAGCTCTGCAATTTTCAGCTCAAGAAGAGCTCTTGTGCCTGAGCCCAGGTTCCGGTTGATCAGGCGTTTTCCGGGCAGGTCTGAAAGTCCTGAGATTGTGCTATCCTGCCTAACAATAAGCCCTATTTCTCTTCTGTACCCTTTGACAAGTACAACATCTAAAAGCCCCATGCTCTTGATTGTCGGGATATTGTACCGGATGCCTGTCTGTCCTTCGGAGTATCCGGAAGGCATATTCACGCCTGCAATATCTGCTGTATTTGAGGCAATTGCACTGAAACCCCCGCTTGAGCCAGTGTAGAGGGTTCTGAATCGGAGTTTGCTCAGGTCTTCAAGCAAGTCAATACCCGGGCAGAAGCCGCCTGCTATCAGGAGATCAGGCTTTTCAACGTCTCCGAAAAGGGTCACTTCTACTGGCGTCCCTGCTTCGATAAATTCGATACTGGAAGGAATCTCGATAAATCCATCTGCCCCGGAAAGGGATGTTATTGCACCTGAGCCTCTGTCTGCAGGATACACCCGTCCCCGGATAAGGCCTACGGGAAGGAGCTGCTGTCTTCCTTCTGAACGGAGGTCGGTGCCCATAATTCCTTTTTCTACTTTTTTGAGTCCTTTATCCGCTCCAAGGTTTTTCTTTATAAGTGGAGCTACGAACTCGTTAAAAATCATTAACGCGGATGTTGGATTTCCAGGTAACCCTATAATTGGGATTCCTTTTATTACGCCAATGACCACCGGTTTTCCAGGTTTGATATTAATTCCGTGGGCGAGGGTTTCTCCCATCTCATCTATTAGCTGATACATCACATCCCCAGCTCCTGATGACGTGCTACCAGACGTCAGGATCAGAGCACATTCCGAAACCGCGGTCTCAAGTGCATTTCTCATGACAGTTTCATTGTCCTTTACAATCCCGTAAAGCAAGGGGAATGCCCCGAATTCCTTTATCCCGGCATACAGTGTATAAGAATTGGCGTCATATACCTGTCCTGCAGCCAGCTTTTCTCCTGGAATGACGAGTTCGTCTCCTGTTGAGATTATCCCTACCTGCAGCCTGCGGATGGGTATCTCTTTTTTCCCTACCGAAGCGAGAACTCCAATTTCCCTGGTTCCGAGTTTCTTTCCCATCCTGAGTACACGTTCTCCTTTCAGGATGTCAGAACCTGCTTTCATGATGTTTTCTCCTATAGTTACAGGTCTGAAGATAAGCGCGTTTCCGTCTTCCTCCGAGCTGTATTCGACCATAACCACAGAATCAGCTCCTTTAGGGATAGGTGCTCCAGTTGCGATTTCCACAGCTTCCCCTGCCGAAACCTTGAATTTTGCACCCGAACCTGCTGGAAGATTCCCGAGCACCTTGAGTCTTACAGGCTCGGTCTCATTGCATGCGTACGTATCTTCTGCCCTGACTGCATAGCCATCCATTACAGCTCTTGGAAAGGGGGGGACATTAATATCGGCAACGACGTCCTCTGCAAGGATTTTGCCGTGGGCGTTTTCAAGAGCCGAGCTTTCCTTTCCGGGAAGAACCTGCAGGCTGTTTATTATTTCCCGTGCCTTATCTACAGAGACAAGTTTCCGAAATTCTTTGCGCTTCATAAGAACCGAACCTTAATTCTACCGGGCTTCCAGATGGATTTTTTACTTTAATAGCATTTCCCGCCCTGTATTATACCTATTTTTCCTTTGACGGAAAGTATTCGTGACAGTTAGGGTAAGGAGTTTCAGCTCAGAGAAGAGCCGTTATAGGTGACTTGGACAAGCATGCAAGAGATAATTTTGCGTGGAACCATAGAAAGCAAGATTATTGCGTGGAACCATAGAAAGCAAGATTATTGCGTGGAACCATAGAAAGCAAGATTATTATGAAAAGCTCATTCAAAAGATATTAACCAAAAAAGAAGCAGGGGGAAGTCCTGCTCGATTTATTTCCTTTTATTCTTCAGGACCTGCCCTTTTATTTATAAATTGGTGTGCCCGTACTCTGGGTTATTTTTTCAAAGGCCTCAACCATCCTCATTGTTAGAGGCCCGGGTTTGCCTGTGCCTATTAGTCTTCCATCAAGTTTGGTCAGGGGAGCAGATTCGGCTGCCGTGCCGGTAACAAATATTTCATCTGCTGTGTAAAGATCAAACAGGCCGAGATTTGCTTCGATGGTTTTGTATCCCATTTCGTCCAGAAGTTCGATAGCTGTGGCTCTGGTGATCCCTTTTAAATTACTGATTGTAAAGGGTGTATAGACCTTTTCGTTCTTGACAATAAAAATGTTGTCTCCTGAGCCTTCGCACACAAAGCCGTTATGGTCCAGGAAGATGGCTTCGTCTCCTCCTTTCTCGTTGGCTTCGATCTTTGCCAGGATATTGTTCAGATAGTTAAGAGATTTGATATTCGGGGATAAAGCATCAGGCGCATTTCTTCGGATACAGACGCTGACTCCTGTGAGCCCGACTTCATAGAGGTCACCGTACATGGCTCCCCAGCCCTGAGCTATAACAACCACAGTGGGCTTTTCGCACTTGCGGGGATCAAGCCCGAGATCTCCGATTCCCCTTGAAACGATTGGGCGGATGTATGCATCTATGAGATTGTTTTTCCTCAGGGTTTCAAGGATTATCTCGGTCATCTCATCCTTTGTAAAGGGGATATCCATTGCAATTGCCTTTGCTGAGTCGTAAAGTCTGTCAACATGCTCCTTTAACTTAAAGACACGCCCGTTGTATGCCCTTATACCTTCAAAAACACCGTCACCATAGAGGAAACCGTGGTCATAGACCGAAACCTTGGCTTCGGCTTTGGGAACAAATTTCCCATCCAAGTAAATTAGCAACTCACTCATCTGCGAACAATCCTCTGAAATTTCACTACCTTGTATAGTGTACCTGTTTTGATATTTTCAATCTAAGTAATCTTTAACTTACAAGCCTCAACAGATCATTTAATTTTCTCACTCATTGACAGTATGTAAGCTCTACTCAGGGTTCTTAAAGGAACTCAAATCTTTAGGGGAAGTTTCCATACTGGCAAATTTTTAATTAAAATGCTGAATACGCGGATAGATACTGAATATATATTACAATTCCGCTTCTACATAAATATTTTAACATTTTTTACAGCTCCAAATAACATGTTCATGCACAAAGCTTTTATCTTAAAACGCGCATTTCGTATTCCGCAATAGGAAAAGCAAATTGGGCTCGTGGCTTAGCCTGGATATAGCGCTGGGCTTCTAACCCAGACGTCGGGGGTTCAAATCCCTTCGAGCCCGCTTATCCCTTTTGCTAACTTTTAATTAGTTCGCAGTGAATTCTCTGACTCTCTTTCTGACGTGCTTTATTCTTTTCCTAAAAATCTCAACTCTTTAGCTTATTGGGTTCTTTGCATTAACGGATTCTAACATAGCTGCAGCTTTTAAGGAATCTGCACCGTTTTTGATTTCAAAGAAGCGGAAAATCGAAAGGAAATCAAAAGTAGAGTTTGAAATAGGGCGAAGGCTGAAAAAATAGAAAAATAAAATTTCCCGGAGAAACAAAAAGACTGTAAATTCTCTGGCATTCTCCCGGTGTAATCTCCTGATAGTTTATTTCCAGTGCCTGAGTAAAAGACAGAGCCAGATAGTAATGATTACGTTCTACATCTGGCCTCGATCAGTCTTCCGTCCTGCTTCTTTTACGGCTATTCAGGACTTTACTTCCGATAACTGGGGACCATCTCAACATTCTTTTCTGAAGGAATAATTACGGCTAAGATGATATATAGCACCAGCCCTATTCCGTTAAATAGGGCAAGGAGTACAAAAGCAAGCCTTACTAGAGTAGGATCGATCCCAAAGTACTCTCCTAGGCCGCCACATACCCCAAAGAGCTTACGGTCAGTCTTGCTCTTGGTCAGGCGTTTCTCCATAGTGTAGACAGTGCGTCTTTCTTCTCTAGCTTCTCTTTCTTTAGCTTCTCTTTCTTTAGCTTCTCTTTCTTTAGCTTCTCTTTCTTTAGCTTCTCTTTCTTTAGCTTCTCTTTCTTTAGCTTCTCTTTCTTTAGCTTCTCTTTCTTTAGCTTCTCTTTCTTTAGCTTCTTCCCCAGCCTCTTGTCTGGCTTCTTCGGCTCTTCCAGCGGTTTTTTCGTCAGTTTTTTCTTCAGGTTTTGCCCATGATTTCTCTGTATAGCTAGTTTCAAGTTCTCCTGATGCTTTGAAATCGCTTTCTTTCGGTTCTTTTCTTTCCTGGAATGCGACTTCTTCTTTGACTTCTTTCCCTTCCATTGTTTCCTCAGGTTTTGCTCTTGATTTCTCTGTATAGCCAGTTTCAAGCTCCTCTGGAGCTTTGAAATCACTTTCTTTCGGCTCTTTTCTTTTCTGGAATTCGGAATCTATACTGGTCTCTTTTTCTTCGATTTTTCCCTCTGGTTTTATTCCAGATTCCCCCTTAAAATCAGATCTAAGGACTCCTGGAGCTTCAAAGAAGTTGCCTTGAGTTTTCTTCGTTTCCTTTTTTTCTTGAGAGTCTGAGTTTTCTTGCATATTGATTATTCTATTCCTGAGGATTTATACTATTCTGGTACTTTTCTCTGTATTTTTTAATATTGTTGTTTCGTCTCTTGTTTCAGGGGCATTCGGGACAACTGCACTCTTTTTTCCTGGGGAAAATCCCTTATAACATCAAGGGGAGCAGTAAAATCGCAAAACTTACTTTCAGATCTTCGGGAAGCAGTTCTATTGCAGTTCCCAGGGTTGCACTTACGCTAACTCCCAGTTTCAGGTAAATCCAGTCCAGCAGAATTCCTGATCCCAGGGCACAGAGAGAAATCACTCCCACATAAAGGACTGCAGAACGCTTTCCCAGGAAACGGGCAACCATCGTTATAGTCGCTGCATCGGTTGCCGGACCTGCAAGGAGGAAAACAAAGTTTGTGCCCTGACTTATTCCCTTGGCTATTAGACTCGCGGCATGAGGAGTTGACGCTGTAGCACATATGTAAAGGGGAATCCCAACTAAAAGCATGAAAAACATTGACCCGATGCCGCCACAGGGTGATTCTGTATGAGGCTTTCAGGAATTGAGTAGGAAAATCTCTTTCTGCCTTAGCAAAAAAGGATTTTCAGACGAGTGTATGATTGGAGTGCCTGAAAAACTGCAGCCATCCGCGTGATACTTTCGGAATCGTGAACCTTTTGTACCAGGTTTCCCATTTGTTTTGCATTCACTCTTTCACAATTCTTTTGTATTACTATATGAACATATGTTTATATATTGATATCGTTTTAAATTTAAGGCAATTAAGGAAGCTTTTTAGGGTCGTTGTTTTTCTCAAAATTTTTAATTCCCTGTTTCAAAGATTCAGAACAATAATGATAAAAAGTACAATGACAAAAAGGGCTATCCAGTCTCTGTTCTGCATGGAAAGCTCGTGCATTGAGGTCCGACGCTTTCCCTGGTAACCCCTACTTTCCATTGCCAGGGCCAGTTCTTCTGCGTCTCTGATTACGCCCCTTAGCAAGGGAATCGCAAGCGCAGGAACAGAATGAAAAGGATTCTTCACAAAATCCATTCCCCTTGCAGCCTGCGCAGCTTTTGTCCGCTCAACTCTTTCAAAAAGAAGTGGAAGAAAGGCTATAGAAATATTCATCATTGTAGCAAGCTCAAAGGAGCTTATTCCCAGCCATTGAAGTGGTAGAGGTCTAAGCATTCTTTCTATACCACAGGTAATTGCAGAAGGATCGGTACTGGCTGTCAGAAGGGCTGCAAAAAGCAAAAGGAGTATGAACCGGGAGACAAGCGTAAGCCCATTTTCAAGCCCTTCCATACTCGGTTGCAGGACCCAGAATGTAGCAAGGGGTCTTCCATCTGAGAAGAAAAGCTGCGCAAGAAATATAAAAATAATAAACAGCATCATAGGCCTGACTGCCCTAAAAAATACCGTCATTGGTAACCGTGAGAGTAAAGTGAGGGCAAAGAAAAGAATGAATAGAGCTCCTATTCCTGCAAAATTCTCAATCCTGAAAGCCAGAATCCCAAGTAACATCACTACTACAAGTTTTGTCCTGGGGTCAAGCTTATGGAGGGGAGAAACTCCAGGCACATAACTGAAGACCGGCTCATGCATGCTTTCTCACCGTTTTCTTTTTTAATATATTTTTCATGAATTCTTTTTTTCAGAGTTTCCCGTTTAACTTGCCCAGGCGTTTTCTCAGTCAGACTATCCTTCAATGATTGTCATTCGGATTGTAATTTCTTGCTCAGATTGTGATTTTATTACTTTGACTGCGTTTCGAATTATATGTAATTTATTTCCCAGTATTCGAAGTACTTTCTTTTTCAATTACTGATCTCACTCTTAGTATCTCTTGAAGAGCATCTTCAACCGTAAATACGGCAGGATTAACTGGCAAGCCTCTTTCTTTGAGTTCCCTCATCAAAGAGGTGATAGGCGGGAGAGGTACACAGCCGGTTTTAAGATAATCCTCTTTGGTCCCCTGGAAAGCTATCTTTCCTTCCCTGATAAGCACAATCTTTTCCAGTAGAGGGAAAAACCCTTTAAGGTTATGGGTTACCGCTATAACTGCAGTTCCCTCATCTTTTACTTTTTTTAAAGTCTCGAGAATCTCTTTTTTCCCAACCGGGTCAAGCCCTGTTATGGGTTCGTCCAGTACGAGATAGTCAGGCCTGAGGGCAAGGGCACTTGCAAGCGCTACCCTTTGCATTTCTCCTCCGCTCAGGCTGAATGGGTTTCTATGAAGCATTGTCTGATCAAGATAAACAGCTTCAAGTGCTTCAAGAACCCTTTCTTCGGCTTCTTTTCTCGAGTACCCGAAGTTTAAAGGTCCGAAAGCTATCTCATCATATACGGTCCTGCAAAAGAGCTGGTCCGCAGCCTGTTGAAATACCATGCCTATCCTGCGTTTTGCCTCTCTTGAAGAAGTATTAAGCCCGTCCACACGCACTGTTCCGGTTTCCGGATTCAACAGTCCATTAAATAGCTTTAAAAGAGTGGATTTACCTGCACCTTTTTCCCCCAGGATCCCTACAAATTCCCCTTTCTCTATCCTCAAATTAATATTTCTTAAGGCAGAAGTTTCAAGAGGGGTTTTTTTAGAGTACGAAAAACTTACGTTTTCAAGAATAATTGGCATATCTCCTCCGCAAAGCTGTGGGGTGAAGAGGTCTTTTCCCAGGGAATTGCGACTCCGCAAGTTTTCAGACGGGCTGCAAGCTCAATAAGGGAAGGCAGGGTAAGCCCCAGGCTTTGAAGGGAAGGATCCGCAAAAACGCTCTCAGGATCTCCTTCAAGTACTATTCTTCCTTTATCCATCACAATAATCCTGTCTGCAGCATGAAGCTCTTCGAGATTATGAGTAATGTATACAACAGTTTTTCCTTTTCTCTGCAGTTTTCTAATGCGTTCGAGGACATCTGTTCCGGAATCCGGATCAAGCATGGAAGTTACCTCATCAAAAACAAGGCATTCAGGCCTCATTGCAAGAATCCCGGCCAGGGCCACAAATTGTCCCTGTCCTCCACTCAGGGTTTTTGGGGAGCGATATCTGTATTTCTCAAATCCTGTTTCGGCAAGAGCCATATCCACGCACTTACGAATTTCTACAGGAGGAAGGCAGAGATTTTCTGGGCCGAAAGCCAGATCTTCTTCTACGGTTCTGCCCACAAACTGAGTTTCAGGATTCTGGAACACGATACCCACAAGCTTCCGAATTCCTGGAAGCTTTGAAATGTCACGGGTATCCATACCTCTTATTATTACCTTACCTTTCTGGGGTTTCAGAAGCCCATTAAGGTGGAGGGCAAGTGTTGATTTTCCACTACCGTTTTTACCAATTATCGCTATGAATTCTCCTTTTTTTATCGCCAAATTTATGTTCTCAAGCGCAGGGGTCCCATCAGGATAACTGTAACTTACTTTTTCGAGCCTGATCATGCTTAGTCAAACTTTCATTTTCTCGTTTTAAATTCTCCGGAAGACTTCAGTATCTTAAGAAAAAACTAAAATTAGAGGGTTTTAGAGTTCATGAGTTGAAGCAATGTACGCTGCAATTGCTGTTTTTATTATTTCTCCCGGCAGAAAAGGGATCACACCAAGGGTAAGAGCTGCCCCTGGCCCGATCTTAGCTGCCAACATCAACTGAGAAATCCCGCATGCATAAATAATTAGGACTCCTAAGCTCATGTTTAGGGCATTAATAATTAGACTGGATTTGGCAGCATTTTCAGTTTTCTCGGAAAGCTTTCCTATGACATAAGCAGCCAGAATGAAACCGACTATGTACCCACCGGTGGGTCCAAGAAGTACCCCTATTCCTGAACTGCCTCCAGCAAAGACAGGAAGCCCCGCAATGCCAAGAAGGGTGTATACTATCATACTCAGGCTTCCCCATTTGCTTTTCAAGATACTTCCGGCAAGTAGAACAAAGAAAACCTGAAGTGTGACAGGTACAGGGGAGAAAGGCATAGGAATCTGTATGTAAGCGCCTGCGGCAGTTAGGGCCGCAAAAAGGGATGCAAAGACCATCATTCTGAGTTCAGGCGTGTGGGATGAATAGGGTTGGCTATGTTTTATGTGCACACTTTTTCCTCTTGTCATTTTTACTTTTACTAGGCTTTTCTCTTTTTTCGTCTCTTGCCAGCCTGTCAAAGCCTTTGTGCCCTGAAACAGGAAGATAAGCATAACCCTAATGAAAGGTAAAAGGTGTAATAGAGACTGAAACTGACTCATAGTTACTTGTCAGTTCTCATAGCAGTAACTCTATAATTCTTAATCTCTTAACCCCTGTGGGATAGATAACCCATTGAAATATAAGGGTATTGTTAACCTGACTAGAACGAATGGTTTACATTGGATTTAAAACTTTCCGGAATAATCAGCTCTTATCTTTCAGGTGGACTTTACTCCTTTTCAGAGCGACAATTAGATATAGATCTTATACCGCTATTATGGATACTTCACTTGAAATGCAGATTCAGCAGACAGTTGCATGTCTGTATTCTCTCGGAAATTGTCTCATGGGCGCGTGGCCTAGCCCGGATATGGCGGCAGCCTCCTAAGCTGTAAATCGGGGGTTCGAATCCCTTCGCGCCCGCTAATTTCTTTTTACCTGTTTTTGCATGCTTCGTCTCGGAACAAAAATTCATCAGCGTTTTATTAATTTTTGAATATTTACTGTCTGTTCAGCAAAGAAGCAGATTTTGCTAAATTATGGAAATATTTCCCTAAATTCGGGGGTAATTTCTTATCTGAAAAAAGAGTAGTCTCGTAGCTAGAGATAGTATTTTAAAGCAATATTATTCAGAACAGTATACTTAATTAGAATATGAAATTCAACTTCAGAGGAAATCGAAATTGATCAGGAAAGCTAGGGTAAGTGACGTTGTTGTAATGAAGCAGATTATTAGTTCTTATTCCAAGGATGAGCTCATGCTTGCCCGTTCGTTGAGTGAAATGTACGAGAATATCAGGGATTACTATGTCTGCGAGATCAATGAAAAGGTTGTGGGCTGCTGTGCCCTGCATGTTGTCTGGGAAGATCTTGCAGAGATACTTGCCCTTGCCGTGAAACCCGAATGCTCAAGAAAAGGAATGGGCACAAAGCTTGTCTCGGCCTGCCTCGAGGATGCCGAAGATCTAGGTATGAAGGAGGTCTTTGCTCTTACTTATGTGCCTGAATTTTTCGCAACTCTGGGCTTTAAGATCGTTGACAAAAATAGCCTTCCCAGAAAAATCTGGTCTGGCTGCCTGAGATGCCCAAAATTTCCAGACTGCAATGAAATTGCTGTTGTGAAGTCAATTAATTCCTGAACGTTTCAGGAATTTTCTTTTCTATTTTTTCGATCCTAGCGAAGTAGCCAAAGACCAATAATTATTTATTCAGGCAGTTCTATTTTTTAGGTTAGCCTAATAATCTGCCTGAAGCCAGCCTTTGCTGGCGGGAGGGTGTTAATGAATACAGATAGACTTGAAGAATATCTTGAAACTATTTTTTACCTTATCACAAAAAACAAGAGTCCTGCAAAAACTAAACAGATATCTGAAGAACTCAATGTATCTCCGCCTAGCGTGACGGAAATGATAAAAAAATTAAATTCTTCAGGGCTTGTGGAGTATACACCTTATCAGGGGGTCGAATTGACAGAAAAAGGGACTGAGGAAGCCATCAGAATTAAAAGGAAGCATCAGGTGCTTGAGACTTTCCTGGTTGATGTCCTTGGTTTTGATCGGAAGGAAGCTCATAGAGAAGCCTGCGAACTTGAGCATGCAGTATCTGACTCTGTACTTGAGAAGATTTACGAATTTATGGGTAATCCCGAATATTGCCCTGACGGGCACTCTATTAATATTGATAAAAGCAATATCAAGCGAGAAGACGGATTCATCCCTCTTGATGAAATGGAAGAGGGAAGCACTGGCAAAGTTGCCCGAGTGACCCTTCCCAGGGAAACAAGGGAGCGCTTAAACTCCCTCGGTATCCTTACCGGGGAAGATCTTGAAGTTAGGCGTAAGCAAAAACAAGGCTGCATCTCGGTTATAACAATGGGGTCGGAAATTGCTCTTGGAAAAGACATTGCAAAGAAAATTTTCATAACCCCCAGTAATAAACGCATGTAAAGTCAGGAACTAAGCAGGCATATAACTGGCATAGAGCAAAATAAATGGAGATGTGATTAGAATTTCTAGCTCATGCTGTACTTCTGGAAACTCAAGTAAGAGCAAAACCCCTTATGATATGACGATTGCCTTCATAGGTAATCCAAGCGTTGGAAAAAGTGTTTTCTTCAGCAGGCTTACAGGCGTAGGTGTTGAGGTCTCAAACTACCCGGGCACGACAGTTGCACTTAAAAGAGGAATCGTAAAGGCTCGGGGTAAAAACATTGAAGTAGTTGACCTTCCTGGAATTTATTCCCTTGGGGTTACAAATGAAGATGAAAAGGTAACCAAGAAATTTCTCATTGAGGATCAACCGGATATCATCATCAACGTTCTGGATGCAAGCAGGCTTGAAAGAAATCTATTTCTTACCCTGCAACTCCTGGAACTCGATATCCCTATGGTCATCGCCTTAAACCAGGTGGATCTGGCTGCAGATCTTGGAGTCCTTGTTGACGTCGAAAGGCTCTCTGAACTGCTTGGTCTGCCTGTAGTGCCAACGGTTGCGACCTGGGGGGTAGGACTTGATGAGGTAGTGCTCGTAGCCCTTGAAGAGATGGAAAAAACTCAGATACACCACCGTGTAGAGTACAGTCATTGGATCCAACGGGCTCTGTCCAAACTAGACTATTCTTTTCCAAATCTCTCTTTAAGTGTAAAGACTGCAGCGCTCCTGAATGATGCCGAGTTTGTAGAACTCTGCTGTATGCCGCCTGAGGCTAATGCTCTGCTGTCTTTTGCCAGGCGGTTAAGGCAGAATCTCGAGATGGAGCACGGTATTTCTGTACCTGACACAGTTGCAAGAGATTTGTATGGGGAAGCCGGATATATAGTGGACAGCGTGGTCTCGAGGTTCGAGCCCAAAAAAAGCATAAAGGGTAGGATAGATGCGATACTTACTTCCCCGAATTTCGGAATTGTGGTACTTATATCTGCACTGCTCCTTACTTTCCTTCTTGTTTTTCGTGTAGGAGGTTTCCTTGAGAATTGGATTGTGAACGATTTATTTGAGCCCCATGTAATCCTGCCTGTAGAAACTATGACTTTAGGCATGTCGCCTGTCCTGAGAAATATCATCTTGTATTCCCTTAGGGGGGTGGAAGCCGGATTTGCAATTGCAATTCCTTATATTGCAGTGTTTTATGCCATCCTTTCCATATTCGAGGATTCGGGCTACCTCACCAGGGCAGCTTTTCTCCTGGACAACCTCACTCATAAGCTTGGGCTTCATGGGAGAGCTGTCATCCCTCTGGTTCTGGGGTTTGGCTGTAATGTTCCTGCAATTATGGCAGTGCATGCCCTCGGCACGCGGCGGGAAAAGAGGATAGCTTCTCTTCTGATAGCCCTTATTCCCTGCTCTGCCAGAACAGTTATCATCCTGGGACTAGTGGGAACTTTTGTAGGCTTCTGGCCTGCTGTTTCAATTTATGTCATGGAGATTCTTATCATTGCCTCCATGGGCTGGATTCTCGGAAAGACTCTTCCAGGCCAGAGAAGTGGTTTTATCATGGAAATGACTCCCCTCAGAAAGCCGGAACTGAAATCTGTCCTGCGGAAAACCTGGATGAAAAGTCGGGAGTTTTTATTTATTGCTTTCCCACTTCTGCTTCTTGGAAGCGCGTTTCTCGGAATCGCCGATGCTCTGGGCCTTCTTTCGATCTTCCAGAACTTTGTAGAACCTATATCCGTTGGCCTTTTGGGCCTTCCGGCATTTGCTGCAACAGCTCTTGTTTTTGGAATTCTTCGAAAAGAAATGGCTCTCCAGATACTGGCCGTACTCGCAGGCACAGCCAACTTTGCAGCTGTAATGACACCTGTTCAGATGTACCAGTTTGCTGTCATCACGACAATTTATGTGCCATGTGTCGCAACTATTGCAGTACTAAAGCACGAGCTTGGAGTAAAAGATACGGCTTTGATAGTCCTTTTCACTATATTTCTGGCCCTTGGAGTAGGTATTCTGATCAGGGTTTTCGGACCTTCTTTCCTTTGAGTTTTCCCTTTTATTCTTTCTCTTTTTCATTCTTCTATTTACTTCTGTTCGCTTTTCTCCCTTTAGGTGAAGGAATGAGCTAGAAAACAAAACAGATTAAGGTGTAGTAAAAGAAATAAATTAAAGAAACTTTTGTTAATTTTTATGATATTGGATCCCAAAAACAAACAATTTTCTTCATCGATTTTTAAGATCATTTTATGGAAGGCACTCTATTGTACCCCAGGCACAATATTTATATGTTAATATGTTTATTTATTCATTTCTTGATGTTTTGTTTACCGCAAATTATTAATACTTAGCATATCGTGTTTATCTCGATGACCCGAATTACCAATCACTTACACAAAAACGTGTTGAGTGTTATTATGGATATTATAGAAATGGATCATTTCCGCGAGCCTGAACTTGAAGAGGTTCAATTTTTCCTTGAGAGCACTGGGACCCACGGTTCTATTGTTAACGAAAACGCTGTGGAAATGGACTGTACGCCCTCCAAAATTCAATCCAGGGAGAACGTATTAATCGATTTCGAAAATTCTTTTCCATCCATCAACTAACACTTCCCTTAACAAATTTCTATCCCCTGACTGAAATCCAACCCTTTAATTCATTTTATTTTAGAGTTAATATTGGATTTCATTCCCCAATTTTGCATTAATCTGAGTCTGTTTTTCTCTACTTTTATCCGTGTTTTGCAATATACTTCTTTCTGTTTCTCTTCTCCAAGCTGGTTCTTACAAATATTTTCGAAAACATTATCAAAGTAAGTCTTATTTTAATTTACAATGACCTCACGAATTAATTACACTTTTGAACCACATTCTTATAATAGAGCCAAATTTATAAAGTGTAAATATTTTCTGTGCTGACTATGATTGTAAGTCACGTAAGGCTGAAAAATAGTATCGATTACCATATATATATAAAGTAATATTACATGTACTTTGTACACATTATTTAAATTTGTCTGAGCGAATCAATTTATTATAATTGTGCTGATGTGCTCTGCTGGCAAAAAACTGCAGGCAATCAGGGAATCGGACCCTATTTATGATGAGAGGTATTTTTATGATAACTGGACAGAGGGACGTGCACAATACACCTAAAAGGCGACTGTCAATAAGCTATGAGGAGCTCGAGACTCTCAAGAAATCGATAAAGGTTTCGGTTATCAATGAACTACGAGCCGAAATGGAACACGTTTCCGATCAGGAATCCTTAAAGGATACGGTACTTTCCGAAATCAGGACCGAACTGATGGGGATCCCTAATCCTGCCTTACTCAAGACTTCAATCCTCAATGAATTGAAAATGGAATTAAAAGCTCCCAGGGAAAATGATTTGGGAGCAGCTGATCGGCGGCTGAGGGAAATTGCCGGGATTCAGGATGGACTCGTCCGGGAAATGCTTGACCAAAAAATCCTTATAAAAAAATTAGAGACTGAGGTCGGAAACCTCACTAAAAAGCTGGAGGAAATGAAGAGCACTACTCAGGCTCCATCTCCTTCTGTTTCTCTTACTCTTCCTGAAGACCCTCTGGATCTCCCTCCTCTTTCCATAAAGCCAAAGCACAACCCCGAATTCAGAAAAGAAACTCCAACATGCGGAATGACTAAATTCAGGGAAACGCCTGCCCCCCTACCAGGCACCAGTGCGAGAGTTCAGCTGAAGCTTAGAGAGATCGAGCCAAGAGAACTTGATGAAGAAGAAATTGAAACAAAATGCGAGTATATTATTGCCGAGAGCGGAGATAAAAGACGTTTTAAAGGCAATATGAGACAGCAGCCTTTGGGAAGAGCGGAACTTATAAGGCCGGAACCTTCCAGACAGCCATCTACTGTTAGACAGCCGTCTACTGTTAGACAGCCGGCACCTTCCAGACAGCCTGCTCCCGTAAAGGCAGACCCGGTAAGAGCCAAACCTGCAGATGATTATAAGTGTGAATATATAATCGCTGAAAAGTCTACAAAAAAGCATTTAATAGAAGAGTCTGTGGACCTGCGGGAAAATGAGGACGCAGAACTTATCACCTGCAGCCGGAAGAATTCCAAGGCGTATTGAGGCTTAAAAACAGAGACTTCCTCAAAAACGCAATTACAGAGGCATTCTGTGTATATAAAAGAGATCGAATTCGTTAATTTTAAGTCCTTCGGAAAAAAAGTAAAGATTCCCTTTTATAATGACTTTACCACTATTTCCGGTCCTAATGGAAGTGGGAAGTCAAACATCATAGATGGGATTCTCTTTGCACTCGGGCTTACCACTTCCAGAACTCTTCGAGCTGAGAAACTTACGGACCTTATATACAACGGCGACGAGGCAAAGAAGCCTGATTTTGCCCAGGTTACGATCCGTTTTGATAATGCCGACCGCAAGATGCCTCTGGATCTTGACGAGGTTGAGATTTCAAGAAAGGTTCGGCGGACAAAAAGCGGGTACTACAGCTATTTTTACTTCAACGGAAAAGCCGTAAGCCTTGGGGAAATACATTCCCAGCTTGCAAAAGCCGGGGTGACTCCTGAAGGTTACAATGTGGTCATGCAGGGGGATGTCACACAGATAATTTCAATGAGCTCTGTAGAAAGGCGAAAGATTATCGACGAAATTGCAGGAGTTGCGGAATTTGACGAGCGCAAGCAAAAGGCTCTGGGTGAACTGGAAGTTGTCAGACAGCAGATAGAGCGTGTAGATATTATTCTCGAAGAGGTACGGACTCAGCTGGGGAAACTGGCCGGGGAACGTGATCAGGCCTTAAAATACCAGGCACTCAAGACTGAAAAAGTCAAATTTGAAGGTTATATCCTGCTTTCTAAGCTCAAGGATGCAAGGATCGAACAGAAAAATATTGATAAGGAGCTTGCTGGAAAAGAAGAGCACCTTGAGAAAATTCAGGTCCTGCTAAACGAGAGGATGCAGGAACTCCAGGCTCTAGAAGAAGCTCTTGAAAAGCTTTCCCTTGAAATCCAGAAAAAGGGGGAGGATGAGCAGCTCCAGGTCAAGAGGGAAATAGAAGAGACAAAGGGAGAAATTTCGCGCTGTGTAGACAGCATTGAGCTTTCGGAATCAGAACTTGAAGAATCTGATTCACGGCGCAGGAAAGCCTTTGTAGAGATAGATTCCACCAAAGGCAAAATCAGGGAACTCGATGAGAAAATCGAAGCCGAGAATCTGAGAACGGATAGCATCTCGTCAGAACTTTCCGAGCGTAAAACCGAACGCATACTGCTCCAGAGCAAGATTGCAGATGTAGATACAAAATACGCTGTGACAAGGGATGAGCTCATGGCTGCCAGGAAGAAACTTGAGGACATAAAGAACGAGAAGAATGAGCTCATCCGAACCGAAGATCGGCTTCTGGATACCCTCAGGAGAAAATCTTCGGAACTCCGGGAAATTGAAAATCAGATAAGGGATGCAGAAGAAGCAGTTACTACTTCTGACAGCGACGCACTTTCTGTGAAGTATGAGATCGAAAAGCTTTCCGAAAATATGGAATCTCTTATAAAAGACCATGACGATATCGAGAGAAGTCACTTTAGAATCAAGGAAGATATCAGGAAACTTGAACTCAAACTTCATGACCTTCAGCAGGAATATGCTATCACTGAAGCGAGGGTCCGGGCGTCTGAACAGGGGGGCGGCTATTCAAAGGCCGTTGAGATGGTAGTTGGGGCTGCGCGACAGGAAGATCTCTTTGGAATACACGGGACGATTGCCCAGTTAGGAAGGGTGGACAGGCAGTATGCAACAGCCCTGGAGATTGCCGCAGGAAACCGGATGCAGGCAGTCGTCGTAGATACGGATGCCGATGCGGCTGAAGCAATAGAATACCTGAAGCGTAGAAAAGGGGGGCGAGCTACCTTCCTCCCCCTAAACAAAATGAAAGAATCAAGGCGGCTTGAAAACCTTAGCTATGAAAATGGAGTAATAGGTTACGCAATTGATTTGATAGAATTTGATTCCGATTTCGAACCTGCTTTCTGGTACGTTTTCCAGGATACCCTTGTGATGGAAAACATGGCAAGTGCTCGCCGCCTCATGGGAAAGGCAAGGATGGTTACCCTTGAAGGCGAACTCCTGGAAAAGAGCGGGGCGATGGTAGGAGGTTCCATCGCTTCGAAGTCGGGAATTTCTTTTGCAGCTGCAGAAAAGGATAAACTTCTTGAGCTTGCAGAAGAGCTCAATTCCTTAGATGCAAGCCGGACTGCAGCTATAGGCAAACAGGACAGTATTGAAAGTCACCTCTTCGAATTGAGCCGGAAAATTAGGGACTGTGAAGCTACGATCTCAAGACAGGAACGTGAGCTTGAGGAAATCGCAGGCAGGGAAGCTAAACTTGCAGAACTTCTTGAAACTAAACAGGCGGATCTCAAAGCAATCGAGAACTTCAGAACCGAACTCAGGGCTGAAATGGATAAAGTCATTTCGGAAAAGGCTGAAAAAGAAGAAGCTATAGCTGAATTTGAAGTACAGATTTCCGAAATTGAGACAAAACTTGCTGACTCCCCTCTGCCCCAGATCAATAAAAAAGTGGAATTTGTTGACCAGGAACTCAGGCGGCTTGAAGGCAGAATCCGGGATACTGAGGCAAGCCTGAATGCTCTACAGCTTGAAAAAGAATATGCGGAACAGAAGATTGCCGAAGCAAAGGAACTTATTCGGGACCTTGATGAAAAGAAAGCCACCAGGCTGCAAAAAGTTGACTCTTTAAAGGTGAAGATCAGGGAACTCGAGGAAAAGCTCGAGGAAAAGAAGAGTCGGGAACTTCAACTTTCCGATGAACTTATAGGGCTTCAAAAAGAAAGAGAAAGTCTTCAGGCCGAACATGGGGCTGTGAAGCGCAGGGTCAGCATTGCCACAACTACTCTGGAAAAGGCAAAACAACAGGTGGTTACGCTTACAGCTACAAGAAATGCGCTTCTTGACCAGGAAAAGCAGTTCATGGTAGAAATCCAGAGAAGGGGCATAGAGGAAATTGATGAGGTTCCGAATTATGAAACCGTTTATATGCGACTTCAGGCAATCGAAGAAGCCCTCAAACGGCTTGAGCCCGTGAATATGAGAGCAATTGACGAGTATGACGAAGTAGAACACAGGCTTTCGGATATGCAGGAAAAGCGGGATATCCTCTTTACCGAGAGGGAGCAGCTCCTGGAGCGCATCGACCAGTACGAGCAGCTAAAGCGGAATTCTTTTATGGAAGCCTATACAAGCATTAATGCCAACTTTAAAGTTATTTTCCATGAGCTTTCTGACGGCATGGGTGAGCTCTTACTTGAAGACCCTAACGATCCCTTTGCAAGAGGAATGACCCTCCGGGCTCAGCCCAAAGAAAAGACCCTCCAGCGGATCGAAGCCATGTCCGGTGGGGAAAAAAGCCTTACAGCTCTTGCTTTCATTTTTGCGATCCAGCAATATCGTCCTGCTCCTTTCTATGCATTTGACGAAATTGATATGTTCCTGGATGGCTGGAATGTGGAAAGGGTTTCAAGGCGGGTAAAATCTTCAGGGTCAAAAGTTCAGTTTATAGTTGTTTCCTTAAGAAAACCCATGATTCAGGCCGCAAGCAGGACTATAGGAGTCACAATGCAGGAAAAGAATATCACGAGCATTACCGGAGTGAAGCTTAATGGATGAACTTATGGATGACGCGGGAGCGGCACTGGAAGTTCCCAGACTTCAGGCTCGCGATTTTCGTGAATCAGAAGAAAATGAATCCCTTTTTTTAGATCCAGAAACTTATGGACTGCCAACCACCCTGTCAGATCTTGGAATTGATTGGAATCTGCTTGATATCTCAGAGTTTGAGACCTATGAACCACTGGGCATACTGGTTGAGCTTGCTCAGGAAGGGAAGATAGACCCATGGGATATCGATATTTTACAGCTCACTGACAGTTTCCTGGGAAGGGTGGAAGAACTTAAGAAAATGGACCTCAGAATTTCCTCACGAACACTTCTTTATTCTGCTATTCTTCTTCGTATGAAATCCTCGAGAATCCTCGAGGTAGAAGAGGAAGAGGTTAATGAATTTGATTCTGATTTTTTCGACGAACTGGATCTGCCTGAGCCTGATGAATTTCCTATCCCGAAGCTTCCGGTGCGCCGCGTTTCTACTAGACCCGTTACCCTCAACGAGCTTATTCTTGAACTTAAGAAAGCCGAAAATACTCTTTCCAGAAAAAATGAAAAAAAAGCCCGTCAGGTCGCAGAAGATCCTCATCTTCTTTCATGCCCTCAGCTTACAACTGGGGATGTCCTTGGCATTGCACATGAGGAAGCCATTGGCTCGCGGCTGGTGCTTATCTGGGCCAGGCTTGCTGAATTATTTATGATGCAGAATGTAGTGGTTTTTTCCAGCTTCCTGGAAATAAGTGAAGACAAGATTATGGATTATCTCTCTCTCCTCTTTCTTGCTTCAAGCAGGAAGATATGGCTTTTCCAGAATGAGCTTTTCGGGGAATTGTACATATATCCAGGAGAAAAGTCCGGTTTTTCTACAGAAGGTAATCCCTCTCTCTTTCATGAGATATGGTTAGAATCAAAAGGCGAATTTTCAGGGTATCAAATTATGGGTTCCTTGGAAGCAGATTTTACAGGTGAAATCTTCCTGGATGAGGAAGTGGATAACGAGCCCGAGAAAACAGTACTTTGAGATATTATCCTTTAATTGAAACCTGTAAATAACAGATTCAATTGATTAACATCTACTTGATTAACATCTACTTGATTAACACCTACTTGATTAACATCTGCTTGATTAACATCTGCTTGATTAACATCTACTTGATTAACATCTACGTGATTAACAGTTAATCCGATTAAAGAACGTTTTTATCCTTTTTTGGACGTGAAACTCATGAGTGAGCTTGAAATTATCGAAGCGGCGCTTTTTGCTGCTGGAAGGGCAGTAAGTATCGAGAAGCTTACAAAAATAACCGGAAAACCCAAAAAAGCTGTTCTGTCGGCAGTACAGGAGCTGATGAAGGCTTACTCTTCCAGAAGGTCTGGCATTGAGATTATCGACCTTGGGGAACGTTATGTCATGCAGGTCAAGCCCGAATACTCAGAACTCATGCGGGAAGTTGCCCCAAAAGAGCTCTCAGCCCCGAAACTCCGTACTCTTTCCATGATTGCCTATCACCAGCCTTTGCTACAGTCAGATCTCATTGATATGAGGGGGAGCGGGGCTTATGATCATATTAAGGACCTGATAGAGCGAGGATTTGTGGAGTCCGTACCCAGCGGAAGGAGCAGGCAGCTTTCCACAACATCTCTTTTTGCAGATTATTTCGGGCTTAAAAAAAATGACCCGAAAGCCATAAAGGATAAAATCCTTGAACTTTTAAAGTCGCAGGGTGGGCAGAGTGAGATCAACCTGTGGTTACGAAAAAAGACAATTGCCGTGACTCCGATGTATGAATCTCTCATGAGCATGTGTGGGATCAAAGAATACTCGGTTGTCAATGCTTACTCGCCTTCGAAGCAGGAGGTCTCACGCTTGCTTGAGGTTGATGTGCTGGTGGTCTCAGCCGGTTACATTGATACTTTACGGCAGTACTGTGACGGCGAAATCCTCGAGATGCATTCAACAACTTTTGAAGATCTTATAGAAGCAGTTTCTTCACTCGCTGAAGAACTTCCCGATGATGTGGACTTTAAAAAAGTGGAAAATACTCTTAAGAATATCAGGGATACCCGGGAAAAGTATGTTTCTTCCTCTGTTCTTATCGAGAAAAAGGTAAAACCGGCAACTGAAATGGTCTCAAGGATCGTAAATGACCTTTCCCTTGGAATCTCCTCAGACGGCATTCTTGTTGCTCCGGACTACGAGACTTCAAGAAGCGGCGTAAAGATAGAGAAAGGAGCTCGAATCTTAATACCCACTCACCGTAGCATAGAGGGCGACCTCCTCCAGAGAGTCTGCAAAAAGTATGATTCTATTCTTGAAGGCCTGAATAATTTTGAAAAATGAGATGTCTGAAAACCGATGCTGTTGTCTCATTCTTCTTGACTTTTTTAAAAAAGCGGGCGCCCTAAATTTAAGCTTTTCTGTCGCGTTTATATCCTTATATAAAGCATTTATATAGAATGCGGAGCATTTAACTATAGCTTTATATACCGGTTAGAGGCTATTACTTTTGCTTTATATACTGAGGGTTGACTAATGAGCGAATCTAGCATCAAGATTGAAAATGTGGTCGCATCCACCAAACTCGCTGAAGAATTCGACTTAACTGTTATCGAATCCGAGTTCGAAGGGGCCGAGTACAACAAGCAGAAGTTTCCCGGGCTCGTCTACAGGGTTACAGACCCTAAAGCTGCATTCCTGGTCTTTACTTCTGGAAAGGTTGTCTGTACAGGGGCAAAAAATGTCGCCGATGTGCACACAGTTATAGGTAATATGGCAAAAAAGCTGAACGGCATAGGGATCAAGACCTTAGAAAATCCCGATATTACTGTCCAGAATATTGTTGCTTCAGCAGACCTGCACACCATCCTGAACCTTAATGCAATTGCAATCGGGCTTGGACTTGAAAATATCGAATATGAACCCGAGCAGTTCCCAGGTCTTGTGTACAGGATCGATGTGCCCAAGGTAGTTGTTCTTATATTCAGTTCCGGAAAATTGGTGGTTACAGGTGGCAAGTCTCCTGAAGATTGTGAGAGGGGCGTCGAAGTCGTCCGCCAGCAGCTCGACAACATGGGGCTTTTATAAGAACCCGTAATTCATTACATTATACCCCTTTTCGGGTTCTTTTCTACGGAAAAGAATATTGACGGAATTTTACAATAAAACGGATTCTGCGACACGCGTAGAAATTCCGACAAAGGATATGTGTGAAACGTGAACAGCGCAGATGTTTGCATTCTTATTCCCACCCTGAACGAAGCTGCAACAATAGGGCAGCTTATCAAAGATTTTAAGAAAGATGGTTTTTCTAATATTCTGGTCATTGACGGGAACAGCAGGGATGGCACAGGGCAAATTGCGGAGGCTGAAGGCGCAAGAGTTGTCATGCAGAACGGAAAAGGTAAAGGGCAGGCAATGATCCAGGCTTTCGAGCTTATAGAGAGCCCTTATGTAGTAATGATTGATGGCGATGGCACATATCTTGCCTGTGAAGCTCCATCTCTTCTCGAACCTATTCTGGAAGACAGAGCTGACCATGTTATTGGTAACCGGCTTGAAAATTATTCTCCAGGGGCTTTTACAAAGCTTAACATTGTGGGCAACCGTCTGATTAATATATTTTTTGACGTTGCTTACGGGGTTAGTTTAAAAGATATTCTCTCAGGTTACCGTGCTTTTACTCTCGATAGTATGAGAGAACTGGAACTTAACAAGACAGGATTTGAAATTGAGACCGAAATTTCCGTGGAATGCATCCTTAAAGCTCAGAGAGTTGAAGAAGTCCCGATTACTTACCTTCCCAGAAGCGAAAAGGGAGCAACCAAGCTAAATCCTGTAAAAGATGGGTTTCGGATCGGGTCTACTATTTACAGGCTTGTCAAAGTACACAATCCGATGTTTTACTTTGGGATCATAGGCTCTTTCTTTGTCCTGGCAGGCCTGCTTACGGGAGCCTTCGTGATAATCCAATGGTCCCAGGGAATCACACGTATTCCCCTTTCGGTTCTCACGGCCCTTTTTGTCATATTCGGTCTGCAAATGTTTATCTTCGGCATGCTCAGTGATCTTATAGTAACCTTGCACAGGCAAACAATAAATTTAATTCAGGAGATAAATAGACAGAAAAAGTAAGAAAATATCTCAGATAACTAAAATTTGAGATGTCCTTTAGATGGCTGGCAGAAAATCCAGCACTTTTCAGCTTACTATTTTTTTTCACATGCTTGCTTGTGCTTTTTGCGTTTTACCTTTTGTTACGCCATTTTTGTTCAGTTTTTCCTAAAACAACTTCACTTGTTTTTTACTCAAAATGACTTTAGACTTTCATCTCCAAAGATTTATCTTATTGGCGGGGCTTATTTTCTTGACATCTGCAAACTCCACAGCAAAGTGAAGTAAAGTAAAATTGATTAAGATTAAAGTTAATTTTTTAAATAATGTTATATATAATTACGCGCCTCTATGAGCTAATTCACAATCCTTTTACTTACATATGAATCTCGCATGAGAATCTTACGGACAAATGAAAGCTTGAGGTACTAAATATGACAATTGTGGAAGATGCTCAAAAAGGAATAATCACCGAAGAGATGAAGATCGTTGCAAAGGGCGAAGGACTTGACCCTGAATTTATCTGCCGCGGTGTTGCAGCCGGCAGAATCGTTATTCCAACTTCCCCTTACAGGCAGGTAAAGCTCTGCGGTATCGGAGAAGGACTCCTGACCAAAGTCAATGCATCCATCGGTGTATCTTCAGACATTGTTGATATAGATATGGAAGTCAAGAAGGCTCAGGCTGCTGAAGCCGCAGGCGCAGACACCCTTATGGAACTCGGTACAGGCGGAGATTTCCTTGCAATCAGGAAAAAGGTCATTGACAGTATCTCCCTTTCTGTAGGTTCCGTGCCCCTCTATCAGGCTTTCATTGAGGCCGCAAGGAAGTATGGCTCAATTGTTCATATGACTGAAGACGAACTCTTCAAGGCGACCGAAGACCAGGCAAAGCTCGGGACCAACTTCATGGCAATCCATACAGGGATCAACAATATCACTATGGATCGGCTCAAAGCCCACGGCAGGTACGGAGGTCTCTGTTCCCGTGGTGGGGCTTTCATGACTTCCTGGATGCTTCACAACGAAAAGGAAAACCCACTCTTTGCCAACTTTGATTACCTCGTTGAAATCCTCAAGGAACACGAAGTTGTACTCTCCACAGGAAATGGAATGCGTGCAGGTGCAATTCACGATGCAACTGACCGTGCTCAGATCCAGGAACTCATCATCAACGCTGAACTGGCCGATAAAGCCCATAAACAGGGTCTGCAGGTCATTGTTGAAGGTCCTGGCCACGTCCCTCTCGACCAGATCGCAACCAACGTAAAACTTATGAAGGAAATGAGCGGTCATAAGCCCTTCTACATGCTCGGCCCGCTTGTAACTGACATCGCCCCCGGCTACGACCACATCGTAACCGCAATCGGAGCATCCGTATCTGCATCTTATGGCTGTGACTTCCTCTGCTACGTGACTCCTGCAGAACACCTTGCTCTTCCAAACCTCGAAGACGTCATCACTGGAGTCAAGACCTCCAGGATTGCAGCTCACGTAGGCGACATGGTAAAGTACCCAGACAGAGCAAGAGAACAGGACCTCGCTATGGGCAGAGCCAGAAGAGAACTTGACTGGGAAAAGATGTACTCCCTTGCAATCGACCCCGAACATGCAAGAGCAGTAAGGGCCAGCAGAGCACCTGAAGATACCGACACCTGTACTATGTGCGGTAACTACTGCGCTCTGAAGATTGTCAACCAGAGCTACAACCTCGCAAAATAAGAAGGTACTGGTGAATTAGCAAAGTAAGGCATTCGGGCTTTACTTATCTTATCTTTTTAATCTGCTTTTTGTGGTTTTTCTCACTCAAGTATTTTTTATTGCTTTTCATTCAGCATTTTTGTTGTTTTCTTAATTTTTGATTGATGGCGGTCAACTGCCAGCTGAACCAATGCTAAATTTTTCCCCTATAAAATATAAAAAAGTGTTCTATTTTTCATTTTTCAATAATTTTTTAGCAATAAAGTAGTTCTTTAGCAATAAAATCTTAGTAAGCATATCAAGCTCATAAGTAACGCAATAATATCCTTCAGTGAGTATATTATTGCGTTGTATTCAGCGGCTACATACTAAAAATCAATTACTGTGATTAGATATCTACTTTATTAAACCTCCAGAGTACGACGGATAGCATTGTTAAGGCAAAGAACACGAGACCCAGGAAGGACATAGCGATATCTGCTGTCGTATAAATATAGTGACCTCCCATCACAGAGAAATTACTCCCTAACGCAAAATAGCGAATTCCATCTGCTAGAAGAGTTAAAGGGTTGAATATTGATAGAAACTGGAGAATCTCAGGAAAAGCATCAACAGGATATAGAGCATTGCTTATGAAGAATAGAGGCATGCTAAGCAGAGTTAGAATAGACTGCATCCCTTCGGGTTGTTCAACGGTAATGGCGATTGAACCTGAAAGGAAGAGAAATCCTAAGGTGAAAATCCCTACTAATAAAAAGATACCCACGACTGAGACAAGAGTTTGAATCGGATCATACCCTTTAAAGAAATTCATCCCGATAAATCTTCCAAATACAATTATAATAGCCGTCTGAATGAAGGCCTTTGTCATGCCTGAAAGTCCAACGCCCACGACAATATTGATTCGTGAGATGGGACTTGCGAGAGTCTCTTTTAATAGGCTGAATTTCTTATCAAATAGAAGAGTGGTACCCCCAAAAAGACTGCTAAATAATACATCCATCGCAATTATTCCAGCTCCCATATAGGTAAGGTAATCAACAGTTGGGACACCTGGAGTGCTTGGAATCATGGAAGTTAGTTTATCGAAACTCTTTGACATTGCAAGCCCAAAAAATGCAAGCCACATTACGGGTTGAATCAAGGAACTGAAGAGCACTGATTTGAATCTGAAAAATTTTACCATTTCTCTCCAGTATACAGCACGGAACGCCAAACTCATCTCAACGCCTCCACAGTTTTGCTCTCATCATGTTTCTCTTCTGGTTTTCCTTCCCTTAAATCGTGTCCTGTATAGTGAACAAAAACATCATCCATTGAGGGCTTTTTGATGTTTACTGTTGTGATCTCTATCCCATTTTGTCCGATCAGATCCATAATTTTCGGTAATATATGCGTGACATCTACCCCAAGCATTACTCTCAGGAATTTTGCATCTTCATTTACCCCTTTTACCGATTCAAGTGTCCTTAAAATATCTGCAGCAGCCTTGTTATCGCTGGTCTCCAGATAAATCAGATCTTTACCAAGCTGATTTTTTAATTCCAATGCACTCCCTGTTACGATTATTTTTCCGTAATCGATGATGCTGATTCTGTCGCTGAGCTGATCAGCTTCTTCCATATAGTGAGTAGTCAAGAAAATGGTAGTACCCTGTTTTTTGACATTTCTCAAATATTCCCACATTCTCAATCTTGTCTGAATATCAAAACCTACCGTTGGCTCATCAAGGAAGAGGACTGCAGGTCTTGTCATTAATCCCCTTGCAAGTTCAAGTCTCCGCTTCATACCCCCACTTAAATCTTTAGCCAAGACATTCCTTTTAGCTTCCAGTTCAGTAAGTTTAATGAGTTCATCTATCCTTTTTCTTCTTTCTTCTTTTGCCATTGAGTATATCATGCCATGATATTCCAAGTTTTCAAATACAGTCATTTCATAATCAAGGCACATCATTTGAAAAACAATTCCTATTGATTTTCTTACTTCTTTTGATTCTTTTGCCACATCATATCCGTTGACCTTAGCCTCGCCCTTCTGGATTTTCCGAAGTGTGGTTAGAATATTTATTACTGTGCTCTTACCTGCCCCATTTGGACCGAGAAATGAGAATATCTCCCCTTTTTTCACGGTGAAGCTGATATTATCTACTGCTTTTAAGTCGCCGTATTTATGTTCAAGATTATTTACTTCTATGACATTTGTGGTCACTAGTAAATCAACCCCTCCCCTTTTTTATGTTCAAGATTATTTACTTCTATGACATTTGCGGTCACTAGTAAATCAACCCCTTTCCTTTACCAAATAAGATCTACTCTGCCACTCAATTAAACCCCATTTTGAGTGGCTATCAATTAGCAATTTGTTTGTTGAAACTATTAAGTTTGGATAAATCTCTTGATAGTTTACACAAGTAGTTGTATCTCGGATGGTTTATATAAATAGGAAATAAAGCTTCTAAACTAACTTCTTAGTAGCTCTTTGTTTTCTGTTTTGCTTACTTCTAAAAAACAGTGTATTTTGATTAATTCTGTCCGATTCTGTGAGAAACATCTCCAATAACTTCTCCCTTTTGCTTTTTTTCAAAAATTCCCTTCCTTATTATTTAGAATTGAGATGCAGGATAAATGTGGGAAAAGTTTATATCATGGAACTTATTTCCGAGTTAACATTTATCTTATAAAAATAATTGAAATTTGGAGTTCATTACTGTTTTTGGTACTGTTAACTACAGGATTTTCTGAACTCTAATAGACTGTCAATTATAGACTGGTCAATTTTTCAAAAAAGTTTGTCCTACCTGAACTAGACTAAATACAGCGTACAATTATGAATTTATCAAAGTATGTGAGTAAGATACATATAAATACGTTAATTGGTGATGTTATTTGGGGGTAATATGGTGCAGAAACGTTGAGACTATCACCAGTTATCTGTGCATATCCTGACGGCATCCTGACTATAAATATGAAAACCTTCAAATTGATGTGGTTCTTCCGGGAGTCGAAAAGAAAGATATTTCTTTTAAGATCTCCGAAAACGGCTTATATAAAAGCTATAAAGAAGGAGTTGAATCTGCGGATAGCTATTCAGTTGCTGCTCGGTAAAACCCATAAAAAGCAGTTGCTAACTACTCAAAAGGTGTACTTAAAGTTACAGTGTCTCATAAGGAACACTTTTAAAAAGCATTTAATGTAGAAATCGAGTAAGATGGCGAATTTCACTTCAAGCTTTTTTAAGGGGGAGAGTGTTATGAACAATCCTGTACCCAGGATACTGAAAACTCCGATATTGGCCATGTATCACGATGACAAACGTGAAAATCTTACCCTGGAAGTTGAACTTCCTGATGTAGAGAGTGAACATATAACCCTTGTGATGCATGAAAACAGTTTCTACTTGAAGGCTTTCAGTGAAACGGTGGAATACCTGGGAGCTTTTTTCCTTGACGGGCCTGTCGATTCTGAAAAGGCTATTGCGGTAAATAATAAAGGAATGCTCACAATTAGAGTTCCCTATAAAGAACGTTTTATGTGTGCAAGGAATATTCCGATTGAGTAAGGCAAAGAACTCCACACCGAAAAACGTCTTAAAAAGCTTAATTTTATATCCTATCATTTTTATTATTTTTATTTGAATCGATGTAGATCATTTTTTTATTCTATTTATATAGAGGTAATTTTATGAAAATAATTAAATGCGGCGATCTGGGTTTCAAGTGTAATTTTATGGCTGCTGGTAATGAACTGGAAGAGGTTGAAAAGACCATGTTTGACCATATAGAAAAAGAACATAAAGATGAGCTTGATAAGATGTCTGAAGATGATATAAGCCACCTGAAGCATCGGGTATCAACCCTCTTAGGACGAAGTTGCGGCTGTGGTGCCCTCTAATATGGAGAATTCGATAAACCTCTGATTTGATGAATTGCTTATATACTATTTATAAGCAAAAGGCCAGGTATTCGGGTTTTTCTATATCCTCTATAGATTTTCAATCTTGAAGCTTGGATGTTTATCCAGGGACTTTCAGGGCAAACTTCTTTTTACGGCTTTTTTTTCATTAAGTATTTTTTCATATCACGAATTGCGGGTTCAGATGTCGATTAAGATAGCAGCTAGTCTTGAGTAGCCTGTAGATTCAAAGATGGTTTCACAAACCTCAGTCACGAGTTCAGAATCCATATATAATAGTTAAGTAGCATTGCAAAGCTGACCCAGAAAATATAAGGAAGCAACAGGTAAGAAGCTATTTTGAGATTTTTCTAAACTGAACTATTGTCAGAAAGATAGCAAGCCAGAGAAAAATGATCTCAACAAAAGCATAGTATGGGGACTTTAGCCCGAAGAACAAAAAGGACCAGAGAGAGTTAAGGCCTAACTGTATTCCAAAAATAAGCAATCCTATTTTTACTTCCCTCTGTTGCAGCCCCTTTTCCCAAACAATGTAGAGGGAGATCCCCATAAGCGTATAAAGCACAATCCAGACCGGAAAAAAGATCCATGACGGAGGGTTGAAAGCCGGCTTTTCAAGCAAAAGATACCAGTTTTCAAGAGACGAAGCCGTAAATGCTGAGCCGACTGCTCCAGCAAGCTGGCAAAGCAACACTGAGGCAAGAAGCTTAAAGGAATTGACCTTCTGAAACATATAAGGCACCTAGAATATTTTGTCTTCTAACAATATTAACTTTGAAGTCGAAAAAAAGCTTTATTTTCCTGCTCCCAGAATTTATAGCTGTTTTACAACTGTAATGTCAAATAACTTAAATTCAGATCTTATTAAGGAAGCTCTCCTTCTCTAAATGAGCTTTATATAAGAGATATTGGAAATATATGTAATAAAGTGGGGATAAATCATAGAATATTTTTGAAAGCATGTAATCTATCTGGAACTTAAAGATTATTTTATCTAAAAACAATAGGAAAATATATATACAATTAGATGGGTAAAGGGTTACCTGTTGCCTAGTAAGGTGAAATCAATGGTGCAGAATAAAAAGTGTACAACCAAAGAAGATGTGTTAGAGACTGTTAAAGAACGAGACGTGAAATTTATCCGGACCCAGTTTACGGACACACTCGGTATCATCAAAAGCTGGGCAATTCCTGCAGAACTACTGGAAGAAGCATTTGAAAACGGTGTAATGTTTGACGGATCTTCTATTCAGGGCTTTACAAGGATTGAAGAATCTGATATGAAACTCGTGCTTGACCCGTCTACTTTCAGGCTACTTCCCTGGAGACCTACAGCCGGTGCAGTAGCCAGAATTCTAGGGGATGTATATCTCCCTGACGGAAGGCCGTTCCAGGGAGACCCTAGGTATGTACTTAAGAGTGCAATTAAAGAAGCTCAGAAGATGGGTTTCTCAATGCAGGCAGGGCCAGAATTGGAGTTTTTCCTTTTCAAGCTTGATGCAAACGGAAACCCTACTACAGAGCTTACCGACCAGGGAGGATACTTTGATTTTGCACCCCTTGACCGTGCACAGGATGTACGCAGGGATATTGATTATGCCCTCGAATCTATGGGATTCCAGATTGAAGCATCTCATCATGAAGTAGCCCCCTCGCAGCACGAAATTGACTTCAGATTCGGCGATGTGCTTAGCACGGCAGACAATGTCATAACTTTTAAATATGTAGTAAAGGCCATCGCTTACCACAAAGGATATTATGCCACTTTCATGCCTAAGCCTCTTTTCGGCGTAAATGGCTCGGGTATGCACAGCAACCAGTCCCTTTTCAAGGAAGGGGAGAATGTGTTTTATGACCCGAATACTTCAACCCAGCTTTCCCAAGATGCAATGTACTACATCGGTGGGCTGCTGAAGCACATAAGGGAATTTGCAGCTGTCACAAATCCTGTTGTTAATTCTTATAAGAGGATCGTACCCGGATACGAGGCCCCGGTCTATATAACCTGGTCTGCAAAGAACAGGAGTTCACTGATACGCATTCCCGCAACTCGCGGAAACGGGACAAGGATTGAACTCAGATGTCCGGATCCGGCATGTAACCCGTATCTTGCCTTCGCCCTAATGCTCAGAGCTGGCCTTGATGGGATCAAAAACAAGATCGATCCTGGAGAGCCGACTAATGTGAACATTTTCCACCTTACGGAAAAAGAGCGCGAGGAAAGAGGAATTCGCTCCCTTCCTGCAGATCTCAAAGAGGCAATCGATGAGATGAAAAGCAGCAAATTCGTAAAGGAGGTGCTCGGGGATCACGTCTTCAGCCACTATCTCTGTGCGAAAAATATGGAATGGGACGAATATAAATCAATTGTTCACCCTTGGGAACTTTCTACCTACCTCCATATGCTGTAAGCATAAGGAAATCTCTGGAACTTGCATATGCCTGCAAGATTTGCTCCGGCAGATTTTAAGAGGAAATATATTTCCTAAACACACCTATTCAGGTAGGTGTGTTTCAATTTTAAAAAAACGCTCCAGTGGACTAAAGAGGAAGGATCCCATTTTATCGATTCGTTTCTTTTACCGATTCGTTTCTTTTATAGAGAAGTTTCGTTTTATTTTCTTGCGAAAAGTTCAGCCTGAAAAGAATATTAATATAAAATGCTTTCCTTCGAAAATTCTGAGTTTTAATAGCATTATTTTTTTAATGGGGAGCAGCTCTTGGCTACATTACACAGACAAATGATGTTGGAGCTCTGAAGACGATAGTAGTGCAATATTCTGGAAAGTTCATGATAAGAGATAATAAGGGAAGAAAGGAATATTTAATAGCTAAAGCGCCACACTTAGCAGTATTACTTCAAGAACTTTTAATCAAAAAAAAGAAACATATATATATTGCCAAATAGGTAGTAAATTACTTACTTCCCCTAGTGGTTACCCTCTCAATCCATATGTTAAAAGTAAAATCAGAATTGGGAGCGTTACTATTTACTCACATTAATTACATATTCGGATAAGATAAATCTAGTTAAAGATCTACCTAACTTATGAAAACTAAAAAAGATTACACCTTAGACCCAGTTTCTCCAGCTGGCAAGTTTTTTGAACTATTTCTCAAAAACGAGCCACATAAATTATCTAGGAAATCATAAAGAGAATTTCGATAAACCTTGATTTCAATGAATTGTTCATATCCCCTATAAACAACCGGCCAAATCTTGGAGTTTTTCGAAATCCTCTAAAGAATGTATTTTACATCATGTTCATCCGTATTCATTTCTAGAGTGATCAAAAATGTGTGGAATAATAGGATTTATAGATCGAACAAAGTCCAGAATGGACGGGTCGAGCATAAAAGCCGCCCTCAGTCTCATGAACGAAAGAGGCAGTGGAGACGGGGCAGGCTATGCAGCATACGGGATTTATCCTGAGTATGCGGACTATTATGCTCTCCATGTTTTCTTTGACAACCTAGCTGAACCAAAAAAGAAGGTTGATGAGCTCCTCCAGCAGTGGGGAGAAATTGTTCACCAGGAAGAGATCCCAACAATCCCGCAGCCGGGTATAAGGAAAGTCCATATTCCCTGGAGATACTTCTTCAAACCTTCAGAAGACCTGATGGTAGGAAGAATGGCTTCTGAAAAAGACGTTATTACATACATAGTCATGCAAGTAAACGCCAATGTAAATGGAGCTACAATCTTTTCCTCCGGGAAAAATATGGGAGTCTTCAAGGCTTCCGGCTGGCCAGAGGATGTTGCAAACTTTTATGGGATCGAGAATTACAAGGGATATATCTGGCTTGCCCACAATCGTTATCCTACAAACTCTCCTGGCTGGTGGGGAGGGGCCCATCCCTTTAACCTGCTTAACTGGTCAGTAGTGCATAATGGAGAAATCACTTCATATGGTACAAACCAGCGTTATGTCGAAGGCTATGGATACAAATGTACCCTGTTTACTGACACCGAGGTTGTAGCCTACCTGTTCGACCTGCTCGGAAGGCAGCATGAGCTCTCCCATGAAATGGTTGTTCGAGCTCTTGCTCCCCCATTCTGGGACGATATAGACCGGATGCCTGCAAAGGAATCCGAGCTAAATAAGGCAATCCGCCTGACATATGGGTCTGCCCTTATGAATGGGCCGTTTGCAATCGTAGTCGGAACGGAGGACGGAATTGTCGGATTTACCGACAGGATTAAACTGCGTCCCCTGGTTGTTGGCGAAAATGGGAGCAAACTCTACATCTCCAGTGAAGAAGCTGCAATAAGGGGCCTTGATCCCGAAGTTAAGAATGTTTACACTCCCAGGGCAGGAGAACCCATCATAGGGAGGTTTATAGAATGACGCTCGGAAGTGTACCCCCAAAATTCAAGGTCGGCATAGACCGTGACCAGTGCATGGACTGCGGACGCTGCATTGAAAACTGTTCCTATGAAGTGTACCGGAGAGAGGGTGATAAAATCCTGATTGAATCCAGGAAATGTACGGCCTGCCTCCGCTGTGTTGCGATGTGCCCGAGGGATGCAATAACCATTACAGAGAAACCAGTGGACTACCGTTCCCACCCTGTCTGGACAAGGGAGATAAGAGAAGACATAATAAATCAGGCCCGCAGCGGGAAGATTATCCTTTCGGGAATGGGAAACGCCAGGGATCTACCAATTATCTATGACCGCCTTCTCCTTGATGCCTGCCAGGTCACAAACCCGAGCATCGATCCCCTGAGAGAACCCATGGAACTCAGGACTTACATAGGAAAGAAACCATCCAAACTTAAGTTCAGAAAAACCGAGAGCGGAGACGTAGAACTGGAAACAAAACTTGCTCCAAACCTCAAGCTTGATACCCCAATTATGATTGGGCACATGAGTTTCGGAGCTATCAGCCTGAACTCCCATCTCAGCATGGCAAAGGCAGTAAAAGAGACCGGAACTTACATGGGAACCGGTGAAGGAGGACTGCATAAGGCTCTCTATCCGTACCAGGATCGCTTGATTGTCCAGGTCGCCTCAGGCCGTTTTGGTGTGAACATTGATTACCTTGAGAGAGGCGCTGCCATTGAAATCAAGATTGGTCAGGGAGCAAAACCGGGCATAGGAGGGCATCTCCCCGGAGAAAAAGTAAACGAGGAAGTCTCAAAGACCCGTATGATTCCTCTTGGCAGTGATGCAATTAGCCCGGCTCCGCACCATGATATCTACAGTATTGAAGACCTTGTTCAACTTATTAGAAGCCTGAAAGAAGCAACCGAATGGAAAAAACCGGTATTTGTGAAGATTGCAGCGGTTCATAACGTTGCGCCTATTGCTGCCGGTATTGCCCGCTCTTCTGCAGATGCAGTGGTAATTGACGGATTCCGCGGAGGGACAGGTGCAGCCCCGAAGGTCTTCAGGGACCATGTAGGAATTCCGATTGAAGTTGCAATCGCAAGCGTTGACCAGAAACTCAGGGAACAGGGTGTAAGAAACGAGATCTCAGTTATTGCAAGCGGCGGAATCAGAAGCAGCGCTGACCTTGCCAAGTCGATTGCACTTGGTGCAGATGCTGTCTATATCGGGACTGCTGCCCTTGTTTCTCTTGGCTGCAGAGTCTGCGGCAACTGTTACAGAAACCTCTGCCCCTGGGGCATTGCTACCCAGCAGCCGGAACTGATGAATAGGATTGATCCGGAGATGGGAGCAGTTCAGGTTGCAAACTTGATCAAGGGCTGGACTCTAGAACTGAGCGAGCTTATGGGAGCTGCAGGAATCAACAGTATAGAAAGTCTGCGTGGTAACAGGGACCGTTTGCGCGGATATATGCTGGATGAAGGAATGCTTAAAATCCTGGATGTATTGCCAGCGGGGGCCTGATGGAAATGAAGACATTAAGGATCGATGCAAAAGGCATGCACTACACTCCTCTGAACCAGAAAATAAGGGCTGCAGTTGCTGACGGAGTAGAAGAGATTACCCTTGACAATGTGCTCGGACAGCGTTTTATCGGAGACGGCTTAAGGGGAAATGTCAAGATCATAATTAACGGAGTCCCAGGCGGAGACTTAGGCGTATTCATGAGCGGGCCAACCTGTATTATACATGGGAATGCCGAACATGCCCCAGGAAATACAATGGACAAAGGCATGCTTGTGATCCACGGAAGCGCAGGTGATGCAGTCGCCCACAGCATGCGCGGAGGAAAAGTCTTTGTAAAGAATAATATTGGCTACCGGGGAGGCATCCACATGAAACAGTATGAAGTGGAAGCTAAGCCCGTACTTGTCGTAGGGGGGACAGCCCATTCTTTCCTCGGGGAGTATATGGCAGGCGGCCTTGTGCTTGTTCTGGGTATAGGCAAGGAAAAATCTATGACCGACAGGGGCATAGGAAGTGGAATCCACGGTGGAGAGATCATTATCCGCGGAGAAGTGGACGACTATCTCCTTGGCGTAGGAGCCAAGAAAATCGAGTTTACTGAGAGCGACCTCGAACGCATTGCCCCGGTAATAAAGAGTTTCTGCGAACACTTCGAGCTTGACCCCACAGAGTTTCTGGACACAAACTACACAAGGATCGGACCTGCAAGCAGCCGACCTTTTGCAAACAAATACGTCTGGGAGTGATCAGACATGGCAGAACAGAAACCAGTAAGTAAGAATTACTTTGACCTAAAATCCAAAGTCTGGGACGAAGGCCTTTGCTCAGGCTGCGGGGCCTGCATTGCAGTCTGCCCTGCTGACGCCCTGTACTTCGAAACCGGCGGGAATTCCACACACCCACAGAGCAGCGGTTACTGTAAATCAGCTATTGACGATGTGCCCTGCGGAGCCTGCTATGAGGTATGTCCAAGACTCGATGAACAGCCTTCAAGCCTTCTCGGAGACTATCTTAAAATCACTGCCGGAAAAGCCGAATTTAATATTCCGAAAAAGCAGAGCGGAGGAGCCGTCACAGCAATTCTTGCAAATGCTCTGGATACAGGCCTTGTAGATGCTGTGGTTACGGTTACTGAAGACCCATGGACCCTCAAGCCGCACTCGATGGTAATCACCAGAAGTGAAGCCCTTATTTCCCTAGCCGGAAGCCGCTACAACTGGTGGGTCCCTCTGGTCTCGTCCCTCAAAGAAGCGGTCGTAAAGAGGAAATACAGGAATATTGCAGTTGTCGGAGTTCCCTGCGTAGTCCAGGCAGTCCGCAAGATGCTTGAAACAGACCACCAGCTTGTGGGCCCGTATAAGAGATCTATTCGTTTTGTGCTTGGGCTCTTCTGCACTGAAAGCTTCGATTACGAGAAACTCATTGCAGGCAAACTGAAAAGCGAGTACGCCCTCGAGCCTATGAAAGTCTGCCGCATCGATGTAAAAGGTAAACTTGAGATTACTCTCAATGATGGGACTCAGTATGTAATCCCCCTTGCCGAACTCGAAGACACTGTCCGCCCAGGCTGTGGCATCTGTACAGACTTTACCGCACTCAAGGCCGACATTTCAGCCGGGTCGGTCGGAAGTCCTGACGGCTACACTACCCTTGTCGTTCGTACCCTCGTCGGGCAACACCTCCTTGACAGCGCGGTTGCAAACAAGAAACTGAGCGTAGGCGGGGAAGTCAATCTTGAGATAATCGAAAAGCTTGCCAAGAAGAAGCTTGCAAGGAAAAGGGAATAAAATTAACTTCAAATGAGCTTTAGATGGAGATACCAAACTCCATCTCTCACTTTTTTATTTTATGCTTTAATTTTCGTTACTTAAAATACAGGAATCAAACCTGGATTATCTCCTGTAATACACTCTCCACCTTTAGAAGTTACTATAAATGTATTTTCAATTCCCACCATCCCGATTTTTTCAATTCCTTTTTTGGGTTCGAGAGCAAATACCATTCCTTCCTGCAGAGGTTCATCAAATCCTTCTGCAATTACAGGTGTTTCATCGATTAATAGCCCAACCCCATGACCGAGGAATTTAGCTTTACGTTTCCCATAACCCATGAAGTTTTGCAGGAAATCCTCATCGAGATTGTTCATTATGGAATTATATATTTCTGAAGGAACGGCGCCGGGTTTTAACATCTCCGCAACTTCATTTTGGATATCCACGCATTTATTGTGGACGCCTATAGCATAATTGGGAAGTGAAGAGCCAAACATATATGTTGTAGTTTTATCTGTGTTATATCCTTCAACAGCGGACCCAATGTCAATAAAGACCAGATCGCCTTTTAGTAGTTTCCTATTACGGCTTCCGATCAGAGGAACTGCAGGGCTCATCCCGTAACTCCCTCCAGGCCCATCAAAATAAGATGGATAAATTGAGCTTTCACCAAAACAGATTTTTCCCAGAAACATCTCAGTATCGAACATGCCAAAACGGCATAATCCATCGTGCCCTTCCTCGACCATAACCGAAAAGATTTCTGTTGACAGGTCTACTTCACTCATCCCTTCCCGCAGCATCTCTGGCAAAATGTCTTCCAGTACATGCTGGTGAATCTTTCCAGCTTCTCTCGTCAGCGATAGTTCATATTCACTTTTTACTGCTCTGACAGCGCAGATTTGGGCATCAACTGATTTAACATTTTTAAAAGGGAAGTGTTTTTGAAATCTCTGGTATAAAGCCAGAGGAACCACTTCGGTCTCCGTATAAACAGTTTCAGGAAGCCCGCTTATACCTTTTGCAGCATCACGGAAACTGTTCATGGGTTCTATATTAGGAAATAATGATTCGTCCAGCGCCCTTTCATAGCTGCGCCGTACCCAGAAAGTTGCTTCTCCGTTCTTCGGGATAATCAGCATTCCATCCTGCATCGTGCCACTAAAGTAATAAAGGTTTATTTTGCTGAAGATGACGGCTATTTCCCACTCGGGATTAGAGATATCCATTCGTGTTCTGAAATATCTCATGCGGTTTTCCAGTTCAGTTAAAGGTACTTTCTTAATCATGTGAATCCCTTTACTAAGTTTATCTGCTCTCAATTATAGAAGTGTAACCCACATAGTGAGTATAGTAGAAACTTACTACGGGAGAGGTAAAAGGTTACGTTTGATCTTTTATGATAAATTCTAAAATGAAGAAACAAGTTGCTGGCACAGTATAAATTTTGGTTCTTTTTCAAAACAGAAAAATAACTAGCAAGGTTTTCAAAACAGAAAAAATAACTAGCAAGGATACACATTAAAAGGAAACAAAAAGTAAAACAAAAATAGTTTTTGAAAAGGGGTTATCATGTTTGTAAAATACGAGGACCTTGTTGAAAAGGCTTCTGAAATGGGACTTAAAGCTTATTTTCTGGATGCAAAGAACATTCCGATTGAAAACCGGACTGCTCTGAAGTGTGCTTACGGCTGCAAAGGTTATGGAACAAGGTTGAGCTGTCCACCTTATGTTATGTCAATCGATGAGTTCAGGAAGGTGATAGCGGAATACAGCAGTGCACTTCTCCTTGTAGATGAACACGATACGGCAGAAGTGCCCGATATCCTTGAAGCCTGGTCAGAGCTTCGGAAGGACTCTTTCCATAAAATGTTCGAGCTTGAACAGGAAGCTTTCAGGGAAGGTTTTACCTTTGCACATCTCTTAAGGCCTGGCTCCTGTAACGAGTGCGAAGTCTGTAACCTTCAGAAGTGCGTAAAGCCGGAAATGAGGCGTTTTGCACCGGAAGCTGTGGGGGTAAACCTCCAGAAGGCAATGGAAAATTCAGGACTTGTGCTTGAGTTCTGCAAGCCGGAGAAAACCGTATGTGTTGGAATTTTGCTGCTCGAATAAAATTGGGTAAAAACTTGAGTTATAGTGCTCACATTAAAAATCAACACGTCACAAACTGGATAAGATAAATTTATCATCAAGTGCCAAAATTTCGCCTCCCTAATTGCTCCTCGGGAGTACGCTGCCCTTTTCGCTTCGCTCAAGAAGGCTAATTGAAAGATAAGTTCAAAAATCACAGTTTTTTTTCCGCGTTTTCCGCGTTTTATCCTTTCGTTTAAACTGTAGTCAATGGATGAATTATGGTGCTCACAGTAAAAATCAACAATTCACAAACTGACAGATTAATTTATCATCAAGTACTAAAATTTCGCCTCCCGAATTGCTCCTCGGGAGTACGCTGCCCTTTTCGCTTCGCTCAAGAAGGCTAATTGAAAGATAAGTTCAAAAATCACAGTTTTTTTTCCGCGTTTTCCGCGTTTTATCCTTTCGTTTAAACTGTAGTCAATGGATGAATTATGGTGCTCACAGTAAAAATCAACAATTCACAAACTGACAGATTAATTTATCATCAAGTACTAAAATTTCGCCCCTCATCTTCAATGTAAAGTTGAACCGCGGAAAGAAAGGCAGGAAAACCTAATCAAGAAACTCCATAACCGCGGAAAACGCGGAAGGATTGTTCCTGTGCTTTTTTTATTCCACATTTTCCGCGCTGGCGGCATTTTATCCTTTCATTTAAACTTGCAGTTAAGGGACAAATCCACACAAAACAGCAAAGAGCGAATTTATTACTTCGAGAGGAGCATTCCGCAAATATTTATACGTATAGTACAAATTAAAGACGGAAGTTATATTAACTCTCTGATATCTTTTATGGAATACATAGCAAACTGGAGGTCTTTTTAAATTGAATCCTGATAAGTTAAAAATCGCTATCCTGGGAGGGACCGGCAATATCGGGGAGGGCATGGTTCTCAGGCTAGCCCTTCAAAACCTTATGACTGATGGTGTAAAGAATGAGGTAATTATAGGGTCCAGGTCCAGGGAAACTGCAGACGAAGCCGCAAAACAAGCCTTATTAGAACTTGGGAATTGTGGGTTCGATACATCCAAAATAATCATCACAGGAAACACAAACCTTGAAGCTGCAAAGGCAGCTGAATTAATAATTCTTACAATCCGTTTTGACCATGTTTTGCCTCTGCTGGATGAAAGCCGGGAGGCTCTTGAAAACAAGATTCTTGTCACTCCTGTAGTTCCTATGGCAAAAGAAGGAAACCTTTTCATCTATAAACCTCCAGCAGAAGGCTCAGCTGCTCTTGCAATCCAGAAAAAAGTCCCGGAATCTACCAAAGTTGTTGCAGCTTTCCACAACATCCCGGCAGGAAAACTCAAAGATATTGTTAAATGTAAAGCCGTACACGATGCAATCGTATGCAGTGACGATGCCGAAGCAAAAAAGCTGGTCATGGAACTTGCAAAGAATATGGGATGCTTGAGACCCCTGGATGGAGGTCCTCTTAACCAGGCAAGTATTATGGAATCTCTTACACCAATGTTGATCAACCTGGCAAAACTCAATGGACTTAAAGATCTTGGAATGAACTTTTCCTGATGGAGCTAAAAACCTGTAATGCAGGAAAAACAATATCAAGAGGGTAAATCGTATAATAAGAATTCTATCTGGCTGGGTATTTGGAATATTCTCCAAATAACTTATTTTTTATATATAAACAAACATAATAATAAGGAAGGCAATAATTTTCACAGTATATGGAAAATAATCACCTTTGCCCATAGATGAGAATTAAACCTTGAAAGCTGAGGTTAAAAATAAGATTCTGACCTCAGCCACGAATAAAAAATCACGCTGTTTTCTTTTAAACAGATATTAATATTCTATTAGATCCTTTGATCTAAACTCTTTGATCTGGATGTTGACCTGAGCAATTGGGCTGCGTTGAAATTTAGGGCTCTTCGTTGTTTTGTGTGGATATCCTCATAAAAACCAACGCGGTCTTGAATTGAAAATCATCTTATCCATAGAGAATGGCGAAGAGCCAAACTTAGTTTATGTTAAGTATTATGAGAGTAATACGAACAATAAGGAAAAGAATCGGTCATAAAAATCTAATAAAAGCCATATTCATCCTTACAATCCGAAATTCTGGTCTCAATTGCAGTTTTTCGGCTGATATGTTGTCTTTCGATTTATACTTGCTTTTCTAAAACGGATGAATCTATATCAAAACCAGACAGTGAACCTGTATGAGTGAAAAACTACTAGAAGTGTTAAAGACTGCAGGACTTGATGTGCTTTCCTGCATGCAATGTGGCACATGCACAGGAAGCTGTCCGTCTGGACGGCACACCGGACTCAATACCCGAAGAATTCTCAGGGATGCGCGCAAGAACAGGACGGAAGTCCTCTCAGATGATGCACTTTGGCTCTGTACCACATGCTACACCTGCCAGGAGCGTTGCCCACGTGGGATACCAATCACAGACGCCCTTCTTGAGCTCAGGAGACTTGCAGTTAGAGAAGGTTTCATGCTTCCGGAACACCGGAAGGTTTCGGAAACGGTGCTGGAGTGTGGACACGCAGTTCCTCTTGACGAAGAAACAAAGAAAAAGAGGGAAGAGCTGGGGCTTGAACCCATACCTGAGACTGTACAGAAGTATCCTGAAGCCCTCGAAGAACTGAAAACTCTTCTCAAAACTTGTAAATTTGACAAATTGATAGCTGAAAAATAAGGAGGCAGGAGTTATGACAAAACTATCGCTGTTTCTTGGCTGCATTGTACCTAACCGCTACCCAGGGATTGAGAATGCAACAAAACTCTGCCTTCAGAAACTTGGGGTCGACGCATGCGACCTGCCAGGCGCCTCCTGTTGCCCTGCCCCCGGGGTATTCAAGTCTTTTGACAAAGCAACCTGGCTTGCCCTTGCCAGCCGAAACATTGTTCTTTCAGAGAGAATGGGAAGAGATATCCTGACAGTTTGTAACGGCTGCTATGGCTCCCTGGCAGATGCTAATATGGAGCTGAAAAAAGATCCTGAGTTGAGAGCCAGTACAAACAGTTACTTAAAAGAGATAGGTATGGAATTTAAGGGGACTATAGAGGTCAGACATATAATCGAATTTCTGTATCGGGAATTTGGGCCTGAAAAACTCAAGGACTATATAACAAGACCCCTTGACCTGAAAGTGGCCCTTCACTATGGATGTCACCTGATAAAGCCCTCAAAGGATAGGAACCTTGGAGAAACGGAATCTCCTGTTTTCTTTGACGAACTTGTCGAAGCCACGGGTGCAAAAAGCGTGGACTACACAGACAAAATGATGTGCTGCGGGGCAGGGGGTGGGGTCCGTTCAGGGCACGTTGCCGTATCCCTCGAAATGCTTGAGCATAAACTTGCCTGCATTCGGCAGGCAGGTGTAGACTGTATTGTCAATGCGTGTCCTTTCTGCCACCTCCAATTTGACAGGGGACAGCTTGCAGTCAACGAGAAATTCGGAACGGACTATTCGATCCCTGTCCTTCACTATTCTCAGCTCCTTGGCCTAACGCTTGGCTTTTCTCCGGGCGAACTAGGAATAGAACAGAATGCAGTCCAGAATATTGAATTTCTTGCAAAGGTCTATGAAATCAGTGCGGGTTTAAGGTAAAATAATTAAAGTAAGGGTTGAGAAGCAAAAATAAGTGGCAAAAATAACTTTAAATTTTTTCCTTAAATCATAATTTACTGGCTTTATCTCTCGGCCTGAATATACCAGAGACACTTCTGTCTCCATTTACAGGTTTCGCAGATGTCTTCAATATCGGGGGCATTATGAAGTTTCGAATTTATTAGTCTGAAGGCTTCGTTTGCCTCCATTACAGTCCCTTCTTCAATCTTTAACTTCTCCATAACAACAAGATCCATATTCTTGATCCTGTGAGAATTGACTGATTTCTGAGTAGAGCACTCCCTCTCGCTAGGACAGGAAATACAGATCACATCGCATTCGGATACAAGCTCGATAGGCCTTGAAGGAAAAGCCTTGATGTCCGAAATCACGGTCCTCATATTGGCCACAAAAGCTGAGCTGTACCCATAGCCCTGAAAACCCTGAATACAACAAAGGTGGTGAGCTCTGATCTTCATACATTTAGATCCTGTCTTATTACCAGATCCAGATGTGTGCTTAGATTTTTCAAGCATTTATTTCTCCGGTTTTGCCTCACAAAAGATAAAGAATTTTATCTATATAGGACTTACGCACTTGAAGTATATAATCAATTACAATAGACATTGTGATTTAACTTTTATATTAGATCGTTTAACTGTAATGCTATTGTTAACTGTAATGCTATTGATCTATCAGTTCAACCGTGTAAGTCTTACTATAGTAATTTCATTCAATAATATCGATTTCTGAATCGCCGTACTTGAGTAATTCCTGAATAGGAAGTGTTATCGAAGGAGCTTCAGAGTATTGTGCGAAAAGAATATCGTAGCCTGTTTTAAGCCCAAGCATAATATTCAGGTTAGTTAAATCTTCATTGAGAAGCACAGCTTGCGCTATAGGATTGCAGGCGGCTTCAAATTCCGAATTTTCTGATTTCTTGATTCCGAGACTGGTTTTTTCTAAGCCACAAACTTTACAGCAAACAGAGAATACCTCAAAATACCTTGAGAGAATATCATAGACAAGTCTGGCTTCTCGTTCATACTCAATGCAGAAAGCAATTCCTATTTTTTTGTATCCCAGCCTTTTTGCATAAATCGCAATTTCTTCTAACTTTGTCCTTTTCACATGATCGGACTCAAGCCAGGATGAGATCTGGACTGCTTTGAGATTATCGCTGTTATATTCAAGTCCCGATTTAATAACAGAGCAGTTTTTGCCTGTTAGGCATTCCTTATTCCTGCATAATGCGCACTGCACACTTTTTCTCCCGGATTTTTGACATAAATAGTTATCATAGTCATAAACAAACTGTGAAGGTATAAATATTTCTATAAAAACTATAAAAATATCTCTGGAGCTCTCTAGAGCTTGCAGGTAAAAATAATTGAAAAACATCAATGTAAAAAAGAAAAAAGAGAGCAGATGACGAAAAAAGAAAAAGACAAGGAAACAGGAATCAAGAAAATAAAAATTCGCTGACAACTGCGAAAATACAGATTCTGTTAACTGTCGCCTTAGTTAATTTCCAAGGGAAGATTTTTTCATAAAAGGCAGTAACTTATTACCGAGAACTACTGGCAGGAATCTGCGGAACACAAGAATTTTACTGAATATATTTTCACGCATTTGTGCATAAATATGTATAATTTTTCCATTTGAAAAGGACTCAATTCCATAATCCAGTGATTTCACTATTTTCTTTTCAATTGATCATGACTTTCCTCAAATTAGTTTCATCAG